>Ga0209024_1001776_pt1 | contig 15375 bp, 2 predicted proteins | sample AutmiccommunBRH5_FD_187380 | JGI IMG/M metagenome (GOLD analysis project Ga0209024, IMG submission 187380) | Deep subsurface microbial communities from Mt. Terri, Switzerland - Autotrophic microbial communities BRH/5 (SPAdes) (version 2) | ecosystem: Environmental > Aquatic > Deep subsurface >...
CTTCAAGAGTTACTTAGCAAGGCTAAGTGTTTAAAAAAAATAACTCTTAGGGGTTGTGAAAATCTTACTGGCGACTTTAATTTACCTGAAGCAGCGCTTGCAGCATGTGAAGAGATTGAGTTAGGTGAGAGCAATGTCAGCCTGCCAGCACTTCAAGAGTTACTTAGCAAGGCTAAGTGTTTAAAAAAAATAACTCTTAGGGGTTGTGAAAATCTTACTGGCGACTTTAATTTACCTGAAGCAGCGCTTGCAGCATGTGAAGAGATTGATTTAGGTGACAGCAATATCAACCTGCCCGCACTTCAAGAGTTACTTAGCAAGACCAGGTGTTTGAAAAAAATAAATTTTTGGCGTTGTGAAAATCTTACTGGCGACTTTAATTTACCTGAAGCAGCGCTTGCAGCATGTGAAGAGCTTGATTTAGGTGACAGCAATATCAGCCTGCCCGCACTTCAAGAGTTACTTAGCAAGACCAGGTGTTTAAAAAAAATAACTCTAAACAAGTACCAAAATCTTACTGGTGACCTTAAGTTGCCTGAAGCAGCGCTTGCAGCATGTGAAGAGATTGATTTAGGTGACAGCAATATCAACCTGCCCGCACTTCAAGAGTTACTTAGCAAGACCAGGTGTTTGAAAAAAATAAATTTTTGGCGTTGCAAAAATCTTACTGGCGACCTTAAGTTGCCTGAAGAAGCGCTTGCAGCATGTGAAGTGATTTATTTAGCTTGTAGCAATATCAGCCTGCCAGCACTTCAAGAGTTACTTAGCAAGGCTAAGTGTTTAAAAAAAATATATCTTAGCGACTGCAGAAATCTTACTGGTGACCTTAAGTTGCCTGAAGAAGCGCTTGCGGCATGTGAAGAGATTGATTTAAGCAGAAGTAATATCAGACTGCCAGCACTTCAAGAGTTGCTTAGCAAGGCTAAGTGTTTAAAAAAAATAAATCTTAAAGATTGGAAATATCTTACTGGCGACCTTAAGTTGCCTGAAGCAGCGCTTGCAGCATGTGAAGAGATTGATTTAGCTGGTAGCGATATCAGCCTGCCAGCACTTCAAGAGTTACTTAGCAAGGCTAAGTGTTTAAAAAAAATATATCTTAGCGACTGCAGAAATCTTACTGGCGACCTTAAGTTGCCTGAAGAAGCGCTTGCTGCATGTGAAGAGATTAATTTAGATCGTAGCAATATCAGCCTGCCAGCTCTTCAAGAGTTACTTAGCAAGGCTAAGCGTTTAAAAAAAATAAATCTTTGGCGTTGCGAAAATCTTACTGGCGACCTTAAGTTGCCTGAAGAAGCGCTTGCAGCATGTGAAGAGCTTGATTTAGCTGGTAGCAATATCAGCCTGCCAGCACTTCAAGAGTTACTTAGCAAGACTAAGTGCTTAAAACAATTAAATCTTGGTTTTCAGAAGATTGATTTGTTACAAAAAGGAAACTTTCCTGAAAAAGCACCCCACCTTGAGTGGTTTTTTTCAAAACAGCAAAAGACACCATTATCTTATAATACCAACCCTACAAGTGGCCCCGACTATTCTCCCAAAACTGCTCAAAGTCATCCCGGCGGTAACCCGCCCCCAGCATTAAGTGAGCCACAAAGCGTATTACCTGAAACAATCGATTCAACGCACGATGCAAAGGCTTTGAAAGAGATAAAAAACACTCCCCCTGATTTTAAGTTTGAATTCCGGGGCATCAACCAAACCAAAAATCAAGGCATGATTATTGAAAAACTATCTCAATATCTTACCTTAACTAAAAACAATCAAGCATTAATCCCAAGCATTCAAAAGGGCATATGTACCCATTTATCCTCACTATTTCAATCGTTGGACTCTCAAGAATGGGAACGCTTTCTTTCCCCTATTTCTGCCTGGAATGGGGAGGCTCAGACCACCACAGAAGCGCTGTCTCATTCCTTTGACCTTTTATTAAGCTACATCCAACCCGATGTAATCGCACGTGCTAACCAACAAACCTATGCGGGCGATGCGCTAGCTTCTTTTTTACAAAAGAACTTCAGCGCTGTTGAGCTCAGCAATCCATGGCATAGGATTAGCCTTAAATACCTTAGTGAAGAAAAAAAATGGTTGGTTTACGACCCCAACTACATCAACGGGCCTCGTAAAGTAGAAAGCTCAGACTTGCTCCCCGTCATCTACAAAAGCTTAGGCAGGCTTGTGTCTGTTGTAGGGAAGCCTCCCATTCCGGTCGTAGAAACCATTCAAACCCCGGCCGATTTTATTGAACACGGTGGCCTGCTAATTTTAACTTCTCCAGAGGGAGCGCCCTTACTTCCGTTGATAGATGGTGATGTAACGTATTCGCCCGCAACGCTTGACGGGTTGCTTCTTAGAGACGTTTATGGCACGCCAGCATGGTGTCGTGGGCTTTCCAATCAAGGAGCCAAGCCGCTTTTTAGCAAGTTGCTTAGGCAATACCAAACCCAAAGCCCCGGCTCCTTTTTTCAAGACATGCAAAAAAGTATCGCCGACATGACCCCTGAGGCGCAGAATATTGCATTACAGCAACTAACCTCCGTGTTTCAAGAAACCAAGCCTTCTGTTAAGGAGGCCTTAGTCAACCAAGAAGCGCTTTTATTGTCTTTGATGACAGAGGAATACAAGCGTTATTTCGAGACGCTGCTACAAAGCCCATCCAATGAAACACCAAACGCGTGGAGCACCCGTCTTCTCAGCGATGAGGTGATGAAAAGATTGGTTGAATTTGAAGGTCGAGACGCGATACACCAAGCTGTTGTGGCACTTCAAAGCACAAGCACGCAGCCTGTTTATTATATTGATTCCCCTGAAGACCTGATTTGCAGCAGTCCCTGGATTAAAAAAGAAGGCACTGAGGGCACCCTGCATAAAGGGCCCGGCGGACCTTTGTATGATTTTCTAACAGCAGCTCACCCACAAGGCACAACCCCTATCCTGCTTATAAACTATGCCAACTTCAAAGCCAAAGACATCGTACGCTTTAATACCTTATTGGATGTTAAACGAAAAGCCGATGGCGTGACCATACCAGACTCTTTTAAAATTATTGGGCTTTCTGATAAAACAGACTCTACAAGATATCAAGGCGGCGATTTTTATTCACGTTTCGATAAAAGGGAGAGCTGCCCGGTTCTTAAAATCGACTGGCCCAAGGTTCCCACTTTAGAGCCACTGGATACCAAAACACCAATCGGTGCGCCTTATGTTATCAATCTATTTCATGGTCAAGACTGGAAAGAGCGACTCTTAGGAAGGTGGACCATGGAGGGGAAGAGGCTTCTTTTTAAAGAAGGCGAGCTGAGTAAAGCCTTGCGGTCAAAAAAAGACATCGTGATACAAAACCCACCCGAACCACGAGAGTCGTTTGATTTGTTTTGGCAACAACGCCTTGTCGAGCGTGAAATCAATGGCCTGCCCACTCATATCAACACCATGGAAGGGTATGATTGGACATCCTTGATTAAAGGGCATGCTTTTCAGGCGGCCAGCAGCAACGCATTTTATGATGAAAAACCATCCCACCTGTTAAACCCCTTCAGTCTTTCTGATTTTTTATATCAATACACAATTAATCATGAGTTAAAAGAACTAAAAGGGATGGCAGGATTACTAAAGGCCCATCAGGAAGGCTATCCTGATGGGCAGGCGCCCCCCTTTAAATTAACCGTTACCCGAAATTTAAATGATGACGAATGGGCACTGGTGTTACATGAAGCGGCAGAGCTTAAGTTGTCTCTTTCAATCAATCTCCTGCCAGGCGTCAGGCTTCCTAAAGACATGGCCCGCGCAGTAGCCATCACGGAAGTTACACCCAATGAAGCAGACACCGCTGATGCGCGGCTTATTATTACCAATGACATTGATGCAGCTTGTCTTTCTTTCATAAAAAACCATCCTAACATAAATCCTATCGTTTTAGACGTCTCAGAATGTGAGCCACATGAGCTGTTGGTTCATGTTCATGCCGATTTTGATAAAAGCAGCTTGTCATTCTCATTTGAAGAGCAGAAAAAAGCAGTCCTTCTTGCCTTGGAGAAAGGTGAATCGGTTCTTTTAAAAGGGCCTTTCAGCTCAGAGCTCGCTGATGCCCTATTGCCTTACTTGCAGCGTTATCCAAAACAGTTGTTCCTCATTACAGATAATGAAACGCCCTTTTTAGGGATTCCAAAAATTCAACAGCCAATCATGGTTGAGGACAAAAAGGCACTGTTAACCCCTCGACTAGAGACACTTAAATTGTCCGATGAGGAAATTAGCCGCTTTTCTTTTGTTGAGCTCAAAGCAATGGCTGCTTTTCATGAGGCGCACCCCAATGATTTAAGCTTTAGAGAGACTCCCTGGCGAGGACTAAAGCATCTTGATGCCCATTTCAGTTTGGGCGCCTTTGATGAGGCTGTTGCAGAAAAAGAGGTTGAGCAATTTAAAGCGCATCGATTACAGCAAATTGAAGCCGCACTGGCTATCTCTCCCATCGCCTCTTTAGCCGGGGTGACAGGGGTCGGTAAAACGACTTTTATTGCCGAGACTTTAAGTCAAAAATACCGCGTTTTTATGGGAGAAGATCATATAAAAAACTGGGCTACCAACCAAGACGGTGGGATATTATTCATTGATGAAGCCAATATTTCGCAGCGTGACTGGAGTGAGTTTGAGGGGTTATTTAATACCCCGCGCTCCATTCTCATTAACGGCCAACACTACCCTTTAAGCGACAAGCATCAAGTGCTCTTTGCATTTAATCCTCAAAGCTATGGCGGGGAAAGGAAAGTCAATCGACTGTTTGAGCGCCACGGCAATACCGTGGTTTTTGAACCTCTGCCGGTGAATGTCATTTACAAACTTATTTTAAAGCCGCTTTTTGCAGGCACGGCCTTAGAATCAAAAGCTGCTTTATTATCCAAAGACATCCTGGCGGTGTATGAGTATCTCTGTCAGTTATCCTCAGAACGTCTTTTAATTTCCATTCGTGAACTGAAAAGCATTGTCATGTTGACTATTGCAGCCCATGAGAAGCATCCCTCAAACGATGCATCACAACTGCTGAAAAGCATCATTCGAGACGTGACCCGAGTGCTTGTCCCTAAAAAAGAATTAAGCAGTTTTGATAAAAAGTTTCCTGAACAAGGAGGGGGTAGAGCGCAACAAGAAACCCATAGTCTGGACAAGGACCCTCAGCAAGGCAACGGGTTTATAGGCAATGCGACAACCACCTCCATCAGTCAAGGTCTTGACTCGTTCTTAACGTTAAGACGCTACCGGCAAATGCATAAAGGCACTTTACAACAGGCGCATTTAAACGGTGGCCTGGGTGGATACATCATCGAAGGTGAACCCGGTTTAGGTAAAAGCCACTTGGTTATCAACGCATTAGAAAAAGCCGGGTTATCACCAGCCGATTTAACTAAAGATGCCCCTCAAACCAATGCGTATTATCAAATCCCAGTCAGCATGCCTTTAGATGAGAAAAAAAGACTCCTCATGAAAGCCTTTCATGAGGGGAATGTGGTCGTCATGGATGAGATAAACAGCGCTCTTTTAATGGAACGCCTCTTAAACTCCTTGTTAATGGGAAAAACCCCGGATGGACAATGGGCAGCTAATCCAGGTTTTTTTGTAATCGGCACACAAAATCCTATTTCCATGGGAGGTAGGGTAGGGCAAAGCCAGGCAGGCGCACGTCGCGTATTAAAAAAAATCTATCCGCTCTACAGCAAGGAAGAAATGGTGGCTATTTTAACCCAAAAAGGCACGCCCCCCCTTGAAGCCGAAGCGCTCATCAATGCCTTTTTAACCAAACGAACGGCCGCTATCCATCAACAACTAAAAACCATCCCAACCTTTAGGGACGTCCTAAAATTAAATGACCTATTACAGCTTAAAAAAGAAAAACTCTTGCTGCAAAACGTTGCTTTGCAATACCAACCGGCCTTTTGGGCAGTACAATCCACCCTCACGTCGATTGACAAAAAACATCTCAAAGTATTAATCACCGCAGATCCCAATACGGCGAACCAACTTTTAAATACGCTTTTCAACCAAGAAAAAAACCAGGTGGATAAACGCCTGGCACATCAACTGTTAACAATTTATCAAACAAGTGGACTCAGTGCCCTTTCCCTCTGTCTTGCTTTTAATGACTGCGACAAACCCTTTTATGCGAACCTTCTTGCAGGCTTCAGGCCAGATGAAGCCAATAGTTTCGGTGCCTTTATGACAAATTATTCCGCGCTCTTTAAACAGCTATCAGACTATGAGCCTACTGGAGCGCATCAAAAGAATAAGCTCACACTCATGAAAGAGGTATTTCGTGCCTACCTGAAAGATGGCGATATTAAGAGGGGAATACAATTGTTCAATGATCAGGAAAAACTTGGTCTACCTACAGAACAACCTGCGCCGACTGCGGCAACAAGCAATTCATTTTTTAATCGTTCTGGCAGCACTGAGGTTACAGCTCATTCTGCTTCAGAACCACCAGTGGCCGATCCCAGTCAACATGCTGATTATACAAAGGCTTATGAGCTAATTACAAAAGAAATCGTAAGGCTCAAGGGTTGTTTTCTAGGCAAAAATAAAGCCCAAAAAATAGAACAGGCTTTAAATGAAGTCAAAAAAACCAAGGAAAATCCTATGGAAAATACCAATCTACTAAATGCTCTTGCTGAGCATCGTATTCAGCGCTATAAGAATCATCTCGATCGGAATGGTGTGGTTAATACGTCAATGGCCGCCAAAAGCTACAAAAAAGTCATAGAAGGACTGAAAAACAACGACAGTAACACCCGAGACACAAATGGCAAGGAGGGTAATCAACCATAATAAAGGGGGCTTTGTTTACCCATTGGACATGAAAATCCAGTATCTTCATTTCCGATGGGTATAGTATCTTTATGTTCAATGGGTATATTTAGACAATCGCCTTAGGCATTAATTTAACCAGCAACGTATTCACTTCATGTATACGCTCCTCGTTCGTCGTGCTGTCTAAGGTAAATTTTAACCGATGAGGGCCTTCCATTTGATAGCGTTTGGCATGCACTTGAATCAAACTAATTAATACACCGGCATCAATATTTGGCTGGTCACTAAACTCAATTTTACCCTGTTGCGCTGACGCATTAATGCGCGCGACGCCTAATTTAGCTGCCATGAATTTTAACTCAGTGACAAGTAATAACTGTTTAACAGGTTGTGGTAGCAGACCAAATCGGTCGATCATTTCAATTTGCAAGTCACGTAGTTGTTGTTTGTCTTTCGCATTGGCGATGCGTTTGTAAATAATTAATCGTGTATGGACATCGGTAATGTAATCATCAGGAATAATGGCACTTAAGCGCAAATCGATCTCAGGGCCTTGATGCATTGGTGCTGACAATTCCGGTGTTTTTCCAGCCTTCAGATCACTAACGGCCTTATCCAGCATTTCCATGAATAAATTAAAGCCGATAGCGTGCATATTCCCACTTTGATCTTCACCTAATAATTCCCCAGCGCCTCGAATTTCCATGTCGTGGGTGGCCAGGGTAAAACCTGCGCCTAGATCCTCGAGCGAGACAATTGCCTCCAGGCGCTTGCGCGCATCGGGCGTTAATAATTTTTCATTAGGGGTTAGCAGGTAGGCATACGCTTGATGATGGGAGCGACCAACCCGGCCTCGCAGTTGATGCAATTGCGCTAAACCAAATTTATCAGCTCTGTCGATAATAATTGTATTGGCTGTTGGAATATCAATGCCTGTTTCAATGATGGTGGTGCAAACCAGAACATTGAAACGATGATGGTAAAAGTCTGACATAATGCGCTCTAGTTCGCGTTCGCGCATTTGGCCATGGGCACTGCGTATTTTCGCTTCTGGCACTAGTGCTTCCAGATCTTGAGAAATGCGCTCAATCGTTTGGACATTGTTGTGTAGGAAAAAGACCTGACCGCCGCGCAGAATTTCACGTAATATCGCCTCACGCAAGACGGAATCATTGCGCTCCTGCCAAAATGTTTTAATGGCCAGGCGTTTAGCCGGTGGGGTGGAAATCAGCGAGATGTCACGAATGCTAGCCATGGCCATGTTCAGTGTTCTCGGAATAGGTGTGGCTGTCATGGAGAGTATATCCACGTGGGTGCGCATGGATTTAATATGCTCTTTTTGCTTTACCCCAAAGCGATGTTCTTCATCAATAATTAACAAACCAAGATCATGGAATTGAATGCCCTTCTGGAACAATTTGTGCGTACCGATGACAATGTCAATCTGACCACTTTTTAATCCCTGAATCACATGTTCGGATTCCTTGCCACTTCTAAAGCGGGATAAAAGCTCAATGTTGACTGGAAATTCGGCAAAACGATCGCGAAAAGTTTCAAAATGTTGGCCAGCTAGCAAGGTTGTCGGTACCAGTATACAAACCTGCTTGCCATTTTGTATTGCAATGAAGGCGGCCCGCATGGCCACTTCTGTTTTACCAAAACCGACATCACCACAAATTAGTCGATCCATGGGACGAGGAGATTCCATGTCTTTGATAATTTGGTTAATGGCTTGCAGTTGATCGATGGTTTCAGCAAAAGGAAAGCCGCTGGCAAATCGCTGGTAGTCGCTTGCATTAAGCTCATAGACAAAGCCCGGTTTTGCTTCACGCTTGGCGTAAATGTCCAATAATTCAATCGCCACATCATGAATTTTTTCGGCAGCCTTTTTCTTCTCTTTTTGCCACCGATCATTGCCTAAACGATGCAGTGGTGCATGTTCACTGTCAGCCCCCGTATAGCGGCTGATGTAGTTTAAGGATGTCACGGGTACATAAATTTTATCCTCTCCAGCATAAGCTAGCACCAAAAATTCATTGGTGTGCCCCTGGCTTTCTATGGTCTGTAACCCCTGGTAACGTCCTACACCAAATTGTAAATGCACGACCGGCGCACCAATGCGTAATTCAGCCAGATCACGTATGATTAAGTCCGGATCGATAGTTTTTTGTGTGCTGCGACGCTGGGGTATCGTTTGCTCACCAAAAAGTTGTGCTTCAACAATAATGGAAATAGGTGGTTTTAAGAGTTCTGCACCATAGATAAGAGGACCTGTGATGATGTTGATTGGTGCATCGTCTTCTACAAATGCAGCCCAGGATAGCTGAATTTTTGGACTTACATCGCTTTGCCTAAGTAAATCAAGTAAAACTTCGCGTCGCCCGGCACTTTCCACCACCAGTAGATAGCGCCGATTTTTTTCTGTTAAGAACTCGCATAATTTGGCAAGTGGTTGTTCTGATTGGCGCTCAATTGGAAGCGACGGAGCCTTGTCAATATTAAAATTAAATACAGCACCTTTCTTTTCGACAGGTTTGTGAAATACGCGTAATTGCTGATACTTGTTTGCGTGGGTGAGCAGTTCGGTTGGTGTAATAAAGCACACAGAGGGTTTTAGTATCGGGCGGGTGATGTCATGATTGCGTTGCTCAAATCGGGTATTAACTTCCTGCCAAAATTGTTCAGCTTTTTCTTGAATGGATTCAATCAGGCAAATAGTAGCACTGGCAGGCAAGTAATCAAAAAAGGTAGCGGGCTGCTCGAAAAAAAGTGGCAGGTAGTATTCAATACCACTCGGAAATTGTCCATCACTTACTGACTCATAAATGGGACATTGGCTGGGGTTGCCTGTAAACTGCTCTCGAAATGTGCGCCGGAAAAAAGTAATGCTTTGCTCATTAAGCGGAAATTCACGTGCAGGTAACACCTGAATTTGCTCTATTTTTTCGATGGTACGTTGCGTTTCCGGGTCAAAACGACGCAAACTATCGATAACATCGTCGAACAAATCAATTCGAAATGGCAATTCACTGCCCATGGGGTAGATGTCAATGATTGCACCACGTACCGCAAATTCCCCATGCTCAAGTACTTTATTTACGCAATGGTAACCGGCTTGCTGCAACTGATTTCTAAACTGCTCTATGTGCAGGGTTTGTGCTTCGCGCAAGACCAGGCCATGTTGGTTTAAAAAATGTGGCGGACATAAACGATGCATCAGGGTACTGGCAGCACTGATGATGATTGCATTGGTTGTTTGTTGTAATCGGCTGAGGGTATAGAGACGCTCAGAAATAATATCCTGGTGTGGGGAGAATTGATCATACGGCAGTGTTTCCCAGTCTGGGAAAATCAATATTTCTTGTGTTTCTTTCTCACCGGCAAGAAAAAAACGAAGTTCTGCCTGAAGTTGACTGGCACTTAAATTATCTGGGGCAACTATTAATTTCACCCCATGTTTATGTTGGCAGTACTCAGCAAGCGCCAAAGATAAACTGCTGCCATAGAGCTGGCCCCAGATTTGTTTGGTTTCAATTTTAGCAGGAAGCAATACCGGATTAATCATCGTTATTCGAAAAATTTTTAAGGCGCAAGAGTATATACTATTTTATGATCCGGCACGAGGAAAGCATCAGTTTGGGGTGCGATTAAAAGCATCTATCAGTTCGGTTGACTAGAAAAAAAATCCCAGATATGATCCATAATTAAACTATATGCTTTTTTGGTAATCTCTGTGCCCTCTCTGAATCCTGATAAATGTTACACTCTGGCAGAAGGCGTTGCCGAAGTCATTCCTGCAGGACATCTGCCTGAAGACTGGTTAAAACAACTGGGTGTAATGTGCGCGCAGAGGCTAGAACTATCTGAAGCAGATTCGATTGGACTAAATGCTGACTTGGAAAGACATGTAGGCACTCCTTCCACTTACACTCAAAAGCAGGCACTGCTAGAAGGACTCGAGATTCTTTATCGACGATTGTTTTTTGGAGAGGAGGATGAGCTTGCTGTTTCTCGAAATACCGCGATTGCTAATAAATTTCGTGAAGATATAAGCGAATGCACGCCAGGTTTTCATAATCGCGTCAATGAAATATTACGCGGATTTCATATTCCAACCAGTATTGATGAGCATTTATATAAAATTCGGCAATCAATTGTGGATAATGCTGCTGTAGATGCAACCGGTGAAGTTCATACCTTTAATTTGTTTTCCATGCTCGCAGCGCCCTATGGTGTTAAGGCTCTCAATCCTAAAGATGTGTATCGTGGGGAGATGCGGCCTGATGAGATAAAAAGCATAATCAAGCGTGCATTTGAGCGAGATTATCAGGCTGCTGTGATCTTAAATCGTCTATGTGAGCATATCCAGAGTGTGCTATATGAATTTGATTATAAGGGAGCGAATAAGGAAGGATATTTACTTGTTCAATACGGTAAATTCCTTGACTACTTGCGTGGTTTGTTTGGCCAGGAGAGCATGCCCAATGATGGTGATTATTTAGTTACCGACGAGGAATATAATGTTCTTGATTTAAATTGGAATAGAATCAAGCAAACGTTGTTTTATACCTTAAGGGAAAGAGACTACATCCAATTTACAGAAGCTGAAAGCGACTGCATCATCAATTTGCTGCAAGCGGTGGAGCCAAACCCTTCCTCTGATATCTCACATTTATTCACTGATGGGTTTATTAACAATAAGGCTGGCGTGATTAATTTTCTGGCCTTTTTGAGTAATGCGAGCCTTGCTACGGAGTATGCGCTTATTAGAGCCTATATCGAAAGCTTGCCTGTCAATGAGAGGCTGCTTGAATTGTTTGATACAGTACGTGCGCTGAAGCCAACCAAAGACTTAAACCAGTATTTTAAATTATTTATTTCCCAGAATGATTATGTTAAGCAGCTCTTTGATGAGGAAATTTATGGCAGTAGCCCATTCTTACCCGCGTTAATCACCCAAAAAAATATGCCGCTTATTCTAGCTTGTTTTGATTTCCTGAATCAGGAGAAATTAGGACAGCTTTTAACTGAAATTGATGAGTATTGTTATAATGTACTAATGCATGCGGTGCATAACTACCCTGAAGACGTGGCATTTATCCTTGAAAAAGTAGGCAGCTTGCCTGCATTCTTTCAGAGCCAGATTTTTTTACAAGTCAGTTTGGATGGTCAAAACGCTCTGATGCGTGCAGTTTATAATGATCCGAAAAATGTAGAACTGTTTCTCAAAGCAATAAGCAGCATACCCCCAGAATTCCAGGCGCAGATTTTGGCTCAAAGCGATATGTGCAATGGGAATGCATTGATGCATGCTGCTTTTTCTCAATCAAACACCTTGCGGTTAATCCTTGAGATAATTTGTAAATTGCCCGATGACCAATGGATGCCGATGTTGGTACAGTTCACGGATAAAGGAAAAAACGCATTGATGCTCGCAGCTAATAATCAACATGATGGGATGGTATTAATTCTTGATGCAATAAGTAAATTACCAAAAGAACTACAATTACAAATTTTAACTCAAGTTGATTTCTATAAGGCGAATCCGCTGATGTACGCTGTCCGATATCAGCCACAATCCGTGGATTTAATGCTCGTTGCAATTCGTAGATTATCAATTGTTCATCATGGCGATATTTTAGTTCATAGGAATGCAGATAACTGCAATGTGTTGATGGTAGCCCTTGATTATTGCCCCGAGACCATTCCGTTAATTCTTAACCAAGTGCGCCTCTTACCTAAAGAACAACAGTTCCAAATCTTGAGCCAAGTCGGAATGCACCTTATAAATTCACTGATGTTTGCTGCGAGATACCAACCACAAGTTGTAATGCTGCTACTGGAGATAATGAGTTCTCTGAGTTTAGAGGAACAAGCGGAAATTTTAACTCAAATTAGCGATACGCATGGGAATGCATTGATGTATGCAATCGCATTTAAACATGAGATAGCATCCAAGGCTATTATTGAAAAAATTGGTACTTTGCCTATTGAGCAGCAAGGGATTATTTTTACTCAAACCGCACTAGATGGTTATAATGCATTGATGTATGTAGCGTACTATCTTCCTAAAATGGTAATACAAATCCTTGATAGGATGAGTCACTTGCCTGAGTCGCTGCAAGCATCTATTTTAAGTCAGACCGACAGCGATGAATATAATGCATTGATGTTGGCCGTATATTATCAACCGGATGCTGTGAAGCCCATTCTTAATGGCATGGGTATTTTGTCTTATAAACAACAGGCGAATATATTAACACATTCCACTAAAAAGGGGCGGAATGCGTTAATGATTGCGGTTTGTAAAAACGTTAAAGCAGTGGCTCCCCTGCTTGAACGAATTACTACCTTGCCTATTAAAGCTCAGATAAAGATTTTCACTCAAGTTTCATTGAGCGGAAATAATGTAGTAATCATGGCTATAAAAAAGCAACCAAACGTATTGGAGCCAATATTAAGTGCAATAAGTACTTTGCCGAAAGATAAACAAGCAACAATATTGACTCAAATTTGCGATATAAGTGGGAATGCATTGATCCATGCACTTGCATGTAAAAATGAGCGAGCATCCAAGGCTATTATTGAAATAATTGGTACTTTGTCTATTGAGCAGCAAGGGATTATTTTTACTCAAACCACCGTAGATGGTGATAATGCATTGATGAGTGCAGCGTGCTTTCTTCCTGAAATGGTGACGCCTATCTTTGATAGGATGAGTCACTTGCCTGAGTCGCTGCAAGCACCTATTTTAAGTCAGACTGATAACGATGAATATAATGCATTGATGTTGGCCGCATATTATCAACCGGATGCTGTGAAACCCGTTCTCAAAGGCATGGATATTTTGTCTCGCGAACAACAGGCGAATATATTAGTGCATTGCACTACTTATGCCTCGAATGCATTAATGATTGCGGTTTGTAACAACGTTAAAGCAGTGGCACCCATTTTTGCCCGGATTGCTAGCTTGCCTGCTGATGTTCAGATACAGATTTTAATGCAAGTGAATACACGAAATTGTAATGCATTGATGTTTGCTGTTACCAATAAACAAGAGGCAGTAGTCAAGACTCTTATTGAAAAAATGAGCATCTTGTCTGTTATTCAGATAGCCAGTCTTTTAAGTCAAACCAACAAGCAGGGTAGGAATGCGCTGATCTTGGGTGCACGTCTTTATCCAGATGCTGTGGAGCTGATTCTTAATCAGATTAGCACCTTGCCAGTAGAGCTTCAGGTGCCGATTCTAACGCAAGTTTCTTTGAAAAATGAAAATTTACTAACGATTGCGCACAAGTTTCAACCTCAGGTTGTGGTTTCAATCCTCAAGGCCTTGCTTGTTTTGGAACCTGAACAGCAATTAAAACTATTACCACCTGGCTACCCGGATATAATGACTTTTGTTGCTGGTTGTTACCCTGATGTCGTGCAGGAATTTGCGAAGCTGATTGAAGCACGTGAAACCGAAAAAGCATATTCTTCTTCATCTGCTGCTGCCCAACGTTCCAAAGCAACTTTTTTTAAAAGTGCGCCTGATGATGCTAAAAGAAAGGCAAGTGAGTTAGGTGAAGAAGATGCTCCTGCCACAAAACAGAGAAGAATATATAATACAAGGAAAAGAAAAGCTGATGATTTAGAGTCAGAGCCCAAGAGAAGTAGACACATTTAATTACGTATTTTTGCAGTATTTGGCTCAGATGAGAGCGCATGCGATTTAAAATTATTCTATTCGATTATTTTTGGGCGAGTTTCACTTTTTCTTGCTTGATAACAAGCAGGGTTTACCTGAACAACTCGAAGCATCAGTTCAGTTGACTAGAAAAAAAATCCCATATATGATCCTTAATTAACCTATATGTTTTTTTGGTGATCTCTGTGTCCTCTCTGAATCCTGATAAATGTTACACTCTGGCAGAAGGCGTTGCCGAAGTCATGCCTTCTGGACCTCTGCCGGAGGATTGGTTAAAACAATTGGGTGTAATGTGCTCGCAGAGGCTAGAACTATCTGAAGCAGATTCGATTGGACTAAATGCTGACTTGGAAAGACATGTAGGCACTCCTTCCACTTACACTCAAAAGCAGGCGCTCCTAGAAGGACTCGAGATTCTTTATCGACGATTGTCTTTTGGAGAGGAGGATGAGCTTGCTGTTTCTCGAAATACCGCGATTGCTAATAAATTTCATGAAGATATAAGCGAATGCACGCCAGGTTTTCATAATCGCGTCAATGAAATAGTACGCGGATTTCATATTCCAACCAGTATTGATGAGCATTTATATAAAATTCGGCAATCAATTGTGGATAATGCTGCTGTAGATGCAACCGGTGAAGTTCATACCTTCAATCGGTTTTTCATGCTTGCAGCGTGCTATGGGGTAAAGGCTATCAATCCCGATGATGTATATGTTGGGGAGATCAATGATGAGGAGATAGGCAGAATAATAGCGATTGCATTTAAAAATAATTATCAACCTGCTGTGATCTTAAATCGTTTATGTGAGCATATCCAGAGCGTGTTATGTAATGAATTTGATTACAAGGGCGTGAATAGGGAAGGTTATCTACTTGCTCAATAT
>Ga0209024_1001777_pt1 | contig 15375 bp, 16 predicted proteins | sample AutmiccommunBRH5_FD_187380 | JGI IMG/M metagenome (GOLD analysis project Ga0209024, IMG submission 187380) | Deep subsurface microbial communities from Mt. Terri, Switzerland - Autotrophic microbial communities BRH/5 (SPAdes) (version 2) | ecosystem: Environmental > Aquatic > Deep subsurface >...
CCCCGTGTGGGGCGAGGGGAGGCAGAAGCTCCGGCCCCCTCTCCCCGTGTGGGGCGAGGGGAGGCAGAAGCTCCGGCCCCTCTCCCCGTGTGGGGCGAGGGGAGGCAAAAGCTCCGACCCCCTCTCCCCACCCGGGGAGAGGGCTGGGGTGAGGGCTCCCCCCTCCGCCTCCCCCGGTCCCCACCCCCAGCGTCACTTCCACCTTGACCACCGCCGAGGGCGTGCCGAGGCTCCGACGCATGGACGAAGCACGAGGACGTGCGCGCAGCCTGCGCCAGGAGCAGACAGACGCAGAGCGCGCGCTCTGGCGGGCGGTGCGAGGCCGCCGCTTTGAGGGGTACAAGTTCCGTCGACAGCGTCCGATCGGCCCCTACTTCCTCGACTTCGTGTGCATGGAGCGGGGACTCGTGGTGGAGCTCGATGGGGCGCATCACGCGCACCATGCGAACCAGGCCGAGTACGACGCGATCCGCGACGAGTTCCTCCGCGCCGCGGGGTTCCGGGTGCTGCGGTTCACGAATCGAGAGGCGCTGATGGAGTTGGACGGGGTGGCCTCGGCCATCCTGCGGGAGTTGGAGGCGGCTCCGGTGCGCTGGCGGAGCGGATCTGGCTTCCTCTTCCGCTACGGGAAGGAGAGCGGCGGAGGGGGATGAGAGCCCTCAGAACCCTCAGAACCCTCACCCCAGCCCTCTCCCCGTGTGGGGAGAGGGGGTCAGATTCGGAGAGGGCAGCTCCGCCTCCCCTCGCCCTACACGGGGAGAGGGGCAGATCAGAGAGAGAGCAGCTCCGCCTCCCCTCCGCCTCCCCTCGCCCCACACGGGGAGAGGGGCCGGGGGTGAGGGTCTGCCCGCAGCCTCACACCGGCTTCGTCACCATCAGGAAGACCACCCCCGCGAGGATCACGATCTCCACGTACGCGACGAGGAGGATGCGGCGGGAGGCGGCGGAGACCTCCGCGGCGTCCACGCCGACGCGGTCCTTGAGGGCGGTGAGGCTCGCCGCCATGGGGACGCCGCTCACGAAGCCGAGGGCGAACGAGAGCAGCAGGCCGCCCAGCCCCAGCGACACCCAGAGGTCGGAGAACGCCCACGCATCCTGGGTGGCCACCACGAGCGCGCCGAAGGTGAGCGTGGCGAGGATCGCCGGCAGGAAGACGGACGGCGCGATGCGGTCCGTGTGGTGCAGTACCTCGAACATCTGGCTGCGAGGCACCCGCGAGTGTAGGTACTGGTGCAGGACGAGGTAGATGGTGGCGCTGCCCACCCAGACCATCGCCGCGATCACGTGGAGGGTCACCAACAGCTCGTAGGAGGTCAACGTGGTCTCCGCTCTGGTGCCGTCGAGGGCTGCACCAGGACGCTGCATTGCGGCGAGATCGGCACGGAGTATGACATACGTGGTCTAGAGCCGGCTCGCTCCCACTCCCTTCCCACTCCCCAGTTCCGACTCCCCTCTCCCCCGCTCATCCTGAGCAACGTCGAAGGACGGGAGAGGGACGGGGGGTGAGGGCCTGGCCCTTTCTTCCTGCATAAGCCGATGATCGGGAACATTTCCGGTTGGCATTCGTTTTATGCCTCTGTGAGCACGATCCAGTTCCGCAATGGTGAGGTTCGGGGTGCCGAGGGCGGCTGTTATGAGAATGACATGTCACTTCTGTGTGCCGAGCGTTAACTATCTGTGGTCGGCGTCGTTCTCAGCGTCGTGCCCCGGGAAAGGTGCGCCTTGTGCGCGCCGAACCTAGGATGCATCGGAATACGTTTTGGTCTCGGTCAGGGATGAGATTGCCGGCGTTTGGTGGCGTCTCGCTCGAGCGGCGGTATGAATCGCCCGCACTCCGGCCTGTTGCCGGGACCTCCTACGGAAAGGGAACGCCGAGGAGTAGAGTTACCGATTTGGTTTGCATGAATGTCGTGCGCTCAGATGAGCGCACAACGAACAGTCCTGGAGGACTAGTTTGACTCAGATTAAGAAGTTTGCGGGGTACGGCTCGTCCGTTGCCATCGCGGCTCTCATCGCCCTGGCCCTGCTGGTCAGCGCGCCGAAGTCCGCGAGTGCTGACGTGACGGCCGTCACAATCACCCCGAACAGCACCACGTCCGGTGAGGTCACGTCCTACGTCGTGAGCTTCACCGCGGGTGCCGGCGGCGCCCTCGCCGCGGGCGGAACTGTCACGATCGATTTCGCTGGCACCGGTATCACCGGTGAGATCCAGAACCTGAACACTGCCGGCGCGACGGTTACGCTCGGTGGCTCGTTCAGCGGTTGTACTGCGACCGTCAGCGCCGCCGTAGGCGCCCCGGTTGTGACTCTCGCCAACGCCACCGGTTCGACCTGTGCGCTGGCGAACTCCGCAACCGGCACGATTACGCTGCCGAACATCCGCAACGGTGCTAACCAGACCGCTGCTTCGCTCGGTACGGTTGCGACCAGCGCCGAGGCTGTTGCCGTCGCCGCTGGTAACAACGTCGCGTTCACCGGCGTGAACGCCAGCAACTCGGTGGGTATCGGCGTGGGTGCTAACGTCTCGTCGATCTCGTCGAACGCTGGTAGCACGTACTTGAACGTCTACCCGGCTGCCGATGGCGCTGCAGTCAACGTTACTGTTTCGCAGGGCGTCTTCAACACCAGCAACAGCGCTACCCTTACGTGTGTTGATGGTACGGCTAGCTGCGACGCGGACGGCACCGCCAACGGTGTTGTCTCGGCCCTCTACATCGCCTCGGGTGCTTCGGGCACCGCGACGTTCAACGTCTCGGCCTCGGGCCAGGCGATCACGGAGACGCTGACCCTTCAGGGCAGCGCCTCCGCGATCACTGTCGCGGCCTCGCCGACGACGATCCCGGCGGCTGGTGGTACGACCAGCACCATCACGGCCACGGTCAAGGACGCCAACGGGAACAACGTCTCGGATGGCACCTCCGTCACGATCACCACGACTCTGGGCACCCTCACGGGTAACACTCAGTCTGTTGCGGTGACCACGACGAACGGCACCGCGACCACCACCCTCACGGGTGCTGGCAACCCCGGCGTTGCGACCGTCACAGCGTCTTCCGGTGGCAACTCCGGCTCGACGACGGTGACGATCACCGGCTCGCTCTTGGAACTCACGGACGTCAAGACCCAGTCGCAGCTCGTCGCGAGCGGCGCGTGGGTCAACGCTTCCACCCCGGGCACGGGCACGCCGGGCTTCCGCGTGACGGTCAAGCCGGTGGACTCCGCCGGCAACCGGCTCACGGGCCAGACCGCGACCGCGACCTACTCGCCCACGACCTGTGGGACGACCGGCACGGTCACTTCGTCGACGGCGACTGCGGATATCCTCATCCCGATCACGATCGGGTCGGCCCCGGTTGGCACCGTCTGCACGGTTACCGTGACGTCTGGTACCAAGACGGCCACCGCTACGTTCACCAAGGGTGCTACCACCCTGGCGACCCTCGAGGTTGACGCCCCCGGTGTTGAGCCGGTGTCGTCGAGCTCCATCACGGTCACTGGCAAGGACTCGAGCGGGAACCTGATCCAGGACGGCACCTCGGTGACCCTCGTGGTGACGGCTGGTGCTGTTGCGACCTCGTCGGTCAACACCGTTAACGGTGTTGCCACGTTCACCTACGTCTCGCCGGCGACGGCGCAGAACGTGAACGCGACCGCTGTCTCCGGCTCGGTTACGGGTTCTGACACGTTCAACGTCGCCGTGGGTGCTGGCACCCCGGCCCCGGGTACGGGCGACGGCTCGCTGTCGGCCCCGAACTTCGGTGACGGCAACGTTGGTTCCGCCGTCTTCGACGGTGGCACCATCGCTGAGCTCTCCGCAGCGGTCACCGCTGCGGGCGGCACGGCTGTCTGGGTGCAGGGCACCGACGGCAACTGGTACCGCTACAACACCCTGGCGACTGGCGCCACGGCCTTCGTGAACAACGCGTTCAACGCGCAGTTCTCGGCTGGCCTGTCGCAGTCCGCGGTGTTCGTGGTCAAGTAACAACCTTCGGGTTGTAACTCCTGCCCCGGGCTTCGGCCCGGGGCAGGGATCTATCTACGGGCGGGTAACTCCTTTAGGAGCTTTCTATGACTCTGATTCGCAAGATGGCGGGCGCTCTGTCGCTTGGCGCCATCGTGGCCCTGATGCTGGCCTCCTTCGCCTCGGCGCAGCCGGCCAACCCGATGCAGGTCTTCGGCGTTACCGGTTCCGGTGACGTGGTCGAGGGCACTGTGATTGAGGCCATGATCGACGGCGAGTCCGTCGGCACGGCCACCGCTACCGCTGACGGCTGGGTGATCGACATCCAGAACGGCACCGATGGCGCTGAGGTCACCTTCACGATCGACGGCGAAGCCGCCGCCGAGACCGTGACCTACGAGGGCTTCGCTTCGAGCGAGGTCACCCTCACCGCTGGCGAGGGCGCTGGCGGCGGCACCGAGACCCCGACCCCCGCTGAGACCGGTAACGCCGGCCTCCTCGGCTCGACGGGCACCTCGATGGCGCTGGTCCTGGCCCTTGGTGTGTTCGCTGCGGCCATGGTCGCCGGCGGCCGCACCGCCACCCGCCGCTCCTAAGTAGCGACGGGGCTGTAGGAGATGAAGCAGCGCCTGGTCTCGGTCTCCGGAACCAACGCGCTGCGTAGCCTCCTCGCAGTTACGGCATTCTTCGTGGCCGGTCTCTTCGTTCCCGCTTCGGCGGGGGCGGAGGGGCCGGCCACGTCTGCTTCTCCGACCTCCGGCTCGCAGGCACAGGTGGTCCTGAACGACTCACCACCTGCGGTCTTCGTCGGCCTCGTCTTCCGGGACGAGGACGGCGTGCTGGCGAGCAAGGTGCGCGCGATCGGCGCGAACGGAGCCGTCTGCGGCACCGCCTCGGTCCGCACGCTCACGACGGGCGACGGGTTCTACCGCCTCGAGGCCGTCGGCGCCGAGACCCGCGAGGGCTGCCCGAACGAGGGTGGCGCGCTCGCGTTCCGCCTCCTCTACGGCAACGTTGACAGCGGTTCGTTCGCCATCACCAGCCAGACCGTGCGATTCGCCTCGGGCGATACGTCCGTCGTCTCCCTGACGCCGCCGCCGACCTCCTCGAACGTCGACTGGATCGGCGAGGTCACCCTCACGAGTGGCGACACGCTGCTGCTGACCTGGGTGGGCCTCGACGGCGCATCCGTGCAGGACGCGCTCGCCTCCCTCGACGTCTCCGTGAACCGCGTGACGCACTACGACGCGGACCTCGGCAAGTGGGTCAGCTACACCGTGGACGGCCCGTCCTTCCTCCAGACCTACACCGTCGTCCACTACGGCGACGTGGTGCGCGTCCGGCTGCGGTAGGCGCAGACCCTCACCCCCGGCCCCTCTCCCCGGGTGGGGCGAGGGGAGTCAGATCCCTACCTTTCGCGCTCCGCTCCCCGTTTCATGCTTCGTTCACGCTCCGCTCGCACTTGCCGCGTGTTCGTTTGGGGCGTGAGCGATACGCTCTGAGCCTGATGTCACCGACCCCGTCTTTCCCCCAACGACCCCGCCGAGGACGCTCCGGAGCGCTGCTCGCGTTCCTCGTGATCGTGGCTGCGGCCTTCCTCGTAGCGTGCGGTGGCGACGACGATCCGACGCCCACCATCACCACCCCGAGCGCGACCGGCACCGAGGGGACGACATCCCCGACGGCGTCCCGGACGCCGCGGCCTACCTCGTCGCCGACCCCCTCGCAGACCGCCAGTGCGGCCGCCCTCGAGTCGATCCGCAGCCTCAACGAGTTCATCTCAGAGCACGGCTACCCGCCGGACGCGAACTTCGCACAACTGCGGATCCCGAAGCTGGGCGTGGATGCCTCCGTCGCCAGTCGTGTCGTCGGTGGTGACGGGGTGATGCCCGACCCACAGGGGCCCGCGGATGTCGTCTGGTACGACCTCAGCGGGTGGTCCGGCATGGGCGGCGTTCCCGGTGGCGGCGGCAACGCGATCTTCTCCGGCCACGTCGACTTCAACTGGTCCGTCGGGTACGCGGGCGGCGTGAACTACCGGGGATCGGGCGTGTTCCGCGAACTCCACCAACTCGCCGAGGGCGACATCATCGAGGTGGACTACAACGGATCCACGCTGCGGTACGCGGTGGTGTCGAACCAGCAGTTGGGGCCAGGCTCGGACTGGGGCGCGGTCTGGAGCAACGGCGGCGGCGACGCGGTCACGCTCTACACCTGCGGCGGCGACTTCGACCCGAACTCTCTCGAGTACAGCGACCGCGTGGTCGTCCGCGCCGAGCGCATCGAGTAGCGGGGCGCCCTCACCCCATCCCTCTCCCGGTGTGGGGAGAGGGGGCCAGAGCCGGACTCCTTCGCTCTCCCACTCCCATTCGACGCTTCTTCTGTCCCCCCTCTCCCGCTACGGGAGAGGGGCCGGGGGTGAGGGGCCGCTCCCCCTCGACGCTTGTGATGCATTCTCGACAGCGCTCGCTTTGCCACGGCCGCTCTCACGCGCATAGGATGAAGGCGAACGTGAGGAGCGACCTACGTGATGTTTCTCGTGACCCTCGCAGAGGTCCGCGACGTGGTGGTCATCGTCTACGGGGCGATGGGCGTCATTCTGATGCTCGCGCTGGCCATTGCGGCGTTCGGTATCTGGTTCGCCGTCCGCGCACTGACGCGCAAGGTGAACGCGCTCCTCGACGACCCGGTGAGACCTGCACTGGACGAGGTGCGAAAGTCCGCGGAGAACATCCGCGGGACGACCGAGTTCGTGTCTGACACCGCCGTACACCCCTTGATCCGGACGGTCGCGGTCATGCGTGGTGCGCGACGCGGCACCGCCGTGTTCACCGGCATCCGCAATCTGCGATCGAAGAAGTAGCAGGGACGCCTCGTGATCTCGTTTCGCGTGCTGCTGACCGTCACCGCCGCCGCCGGCGCGGGCTATGTCGCGGCGCGCCAATTGCTGGCTGACAGTACGGCGCAGCGCATCGAACGACTGCCCGAGGGCGCGCAAGCGCCAGCCCTCGCCGCCCGCGGTCGGCTTCTCCGCGGCCGGGAACGCGCCCGCGAGGCTGTCCGTGCCGCCCGCGCCGAGCGCGCCATCGCCGAGCAGGAGCTGCTGGCCGAGTTCCACCGCAAGACCGGCCGCCCGTAGCCGTCCTCGGCACGTCTCTGCCTGCCTCCGTGCCGCCCTCGATCAGTGGGGGCAATCCCTGACTCTCGGTGCCTGTCCCGTGTCTCGGTGCTCCGGTAGACTTTTCGACGGAGAGGTGGCCGAGCGGTTGAAGGCGCTCGTCTCGAAAACGAGTAGGCCCGCAAGGGTCTCGCGGGTTCGAATCCCGCCCTCTCCGCCATCCCGTTCCGCGCACCCATCCAGCCCGCTCAACCACCGAGGCTGACCTTCGCCCTCCTCGCACCTCGCGCACCCCGCGAGTGCCGGTCGGGTGTCGAGATGGATGCCGGCGCGACCTCGCGGAGAGGTGCTGGAGTGGTTGAACAGGCTCGCCTGGAAAGCGGGTGATGGGAGCAATCTCATCCGTGGGTTCGAATCCCACCCTCTCCGCCAGTGCAGAACATGAACGCCCCGAGGGAGACCTCGGGGCGTTGTTGTGTGAGTGTGCCTGCGGCTTCGCTCCTACCTGCATTGCGCTGTTGCCCCCTCCCCTCGAGGGGAGGGGGCTTCCCGATCGGAGGAGCCGGAAGGAGAGGCGAGCGGGTTGCCTCGATGGGGCGTTCGCCCTCGCGGGGTGCGCTCCTACACTGGATGGATGGTCGAGCGTGTCCTCGTGGCGATGTCGGGTGGGGTGGACTCCGCGGTGGCGGCGGCGCTGCTGCATCAGCAGGGCTACGACGTCATCGGCGTGACGTTGCGCCTCTACACGGAGCCGGACGACGCGGCGCTGCGCTCGGGACGCACATGCTGCGGCATCGAGGACATCGGCGACGCTCGGGCGGCGGCGCAGGCGATCGGTATCCCGCACTACGTGCTGAACATGGAGCGCGAGTTCGAGCGCGATGTCCTCGACGAGTTCGTGAGCTCCTACGCCCGCGGCGAGACGCCGAACCCGTGCCTGAATTGCAACCAGTACGTGAAGTTCGACACGCTCCTCCAGCGCGCCCTCGCGATGGGCGTCGACCGCCTCGCCACGGGGCACTACGCGCAGATCGAGCGCGATGGCGACGTCCAGCGGCTGCATCGCGCGGTTGACGATGACAAGGACCAGTCGTACGTCCTCTACACGCTCGGGCAGGACGCGTTGCAGCGGACGATGTTCCCCCTCGGCGGCCTGACGAAGTCCGAGACGCGAGCGATCGCACGCGAGGCAGGACTCCCGCTGGCCGAGAAGCCGGACAGCGTCGACATCTGCTTCGTCCCTGGCGGCGACTACCGCGAGATCCTCGAGCAGCGCGGCGTGCGTGGCGTCCCCGGCGCGATCGAGCGACCGGACGGCACCGTGGTCGGTGAGCACGCCGGCATCACGGGGTACACCGTCGGCCAGCGTCGCGGCATCGGCGTGACCGAGGGCGAGAAGCGGTTCGTGACGCAGATCATCCCGGAGCGGAACGTCATCGTCATCGGCGGGGAGGGCGACCTCTACCGGCGGACGGTGCAGGCCAGCGATCCGCACTGGGTGAGCGAGCCCCCGGAGTTGGGCGAGCCCCTCCGCGCGCGGATCCGCTACCACGCCGCCGAGGCCTCAGCGCGGCTGGTGGCCCTCGATGAGGGCGGGTTCGGGGTGGAGTTCGACGAGCCGGTGCGCGCCCCTGCGCCGGGGCAGGCGATCGTGCTCTACCGAGGCACCGAGGTGGTCGGAGGCGGGACGCTGCGCCGGAGCGCTGACTCCTAGCGGACGCTGGGGAAACCGCACGTCCGCGCGCGCTCACCGTTTATACTCGTGAGTGTGTTGGCCCTCGATCCCTACGAGGGCGCGCCGCAGGAGGCTCCTACTGGTTTCAGACGACGCAGGCGACGTGACGGCAGTTGAACCGCGGGGAGTGAACCCGCCTGGTGATCTTGAGTACGCGCAGGCGTTGCTGGATGTGCTGGTGGACCGGCAGGCCTCCGATGTCGTCCTGCTCGACTTGAGCCAGTTGACGACCTTCGCGGACTACTTCGTGATCGCGACGGTGGACAACATCCGCCAGGCACGCGCGATCGAGGACCTCGTGAGCGAGGCGGCCGCGAAGCGTCACCACAAGACGAAGATCGAGGGCGTCCCGGAGGACGGCTGGATCCTGATCGACGCGCAGGATGGCGTCTTCGTCCACCTCTTCTCGCTGGAGGCCCGCGTCTACTATGACCTTGAGGGGTTGTGGCACCGCGCCCAAGAGATCGTGCGCGTCCAGTAGCCTTGCCCGCTCCGTTCTCCTGCTCGTTGACTCATGACGCCCCTCCCCAGAGGGGCGTCAGTGTTCATGCGCATCACCATCCGTGGCATCCCTCGACGGGAGGTGTAGCCTCGCGGCGTGACCTGGGAGGGGTACGCCATGACTGACGCTACGAGTGACGCTGAGTTGTTCAAGACGATCACGGACGAGGCGCCCGACGCCGTGGTGTGGGCCGACGCGGAGGGCGTCGTGCGCTACTGGAACCGCGGGGCCGAGGAGCTGTTCGGCTGGAGCGCCGGGGACGCCCTCGGCCAGTCGATGGACATGATCATTCCGGAGAACCTGCGCGACCGGCACTGGGAGGGCTACCACCGCGTGATGGGTGGCGGCGAGTCGCGCTATGGACGGCACGAGCTCCTGAAGGTCCCCGCACTGCGTTCGGACGGGTCGAGGGTGTCCATTGAGTTCACCCTACAGACCGCCGAGCATCCCGAGTACGGCACGATCGCCGTGGCGGTCCTGCGGGATGCCTCGGAGGCGTTCGCGGAGATGCGCGCGTTGCGGAAGCGTGTTGCGGAACTCGAGGCAGGCGCCGCTCCCGCCTGAGGTCACCAACTTCCGCGGTTGTTGCGTGGTTGGCAGCGACCGCCGACGAGTGCGATGCGTTCATGACGGAGCGGCTGCCAGCGTGGGTAGGGAGAGAAAGGGTCTCCCTATGCGCTTTGATTTCCGCCGTTTCCGCCGAGGTGTGATGCTCCTTGCCTTCGGCGTCTTCTCGCTGGGCCTGGTCGCCGCTTGCGACGATCAGGAGGGCTCGCCGGTGCAGACTGACCAGGACCTCGTCGACGATCTCAATCCCGCAGCGACGCCGCCCACGGCGGACGACGGTCTGACTCCGACCGTCGGGACGGGCATCACCGGGGACCAGGGCAACGACAGCCCAGCCGTGAACGGTGACGACAACGTCGCCGGCGATCCAGTGCCCGAGGACGACGAAGAGTTGGAGACGGATGTCGGGGTCCAGGTCGAGCCAACGATCGTCGATGCCGTCCTCGGCGACGACGTGACCGTCGTCGGAGTTCTCGCCACCTTCTTGAGCGAAGAGGTCATCACCCTTGACGGCGTCACGCTCGCGGAGCAGCCCGCCGAGGAGTTGCTCGTGATCATCCCCGAGGAACTGACGCCCGACTATGAAGCACTCGACGAGGGTTCCCTCGTTGCGGTCGCCGGTGAGATCGTGCAGGTCACCGACGAGCGGCTTGCGGCTGTCGACCGAGAGGTCTTCCGTGAGCATGGCGAGTACCTCGAGGGATTCCGAGCCTCCTGGGGCATTCTCGCGTCGGACGTGAGTGTTGCCGAGGAGGAGGAGTAGACCTGCCACTGGCTGTCGCAGTTCGCGAACCCCCTCCACGCGGAGGGGGTTCCTTGTGCTCGTCTCGCTTGCAGAGGGTCTGAGGAGCGCACCCAACTCCCTAACCGCCTAGGAGATTTGAGGGGCGGACTCAGTCGCTGCTCGGCCGTCGTTGCCATGGTTGGGAGTCACTGGACGATCTGCGGCGGCTCGGCGAGGAGCCCTCGCGCGCCCTCGTACATCGTCGTTCGTTCCCGTTCCCTGCTCCTCCGCTGTGTCCTTCCTCACACTTTCGATGACGGTCCGCTCACGGAGGCTGCGCTCTCGGGGCGAAGCGCGAGCCCGTGCGAGGTCGAGGGATGGCGACAGCGCCAGAGTGGGAGAATCACGTTTGTAATCCTGATGGAGCCATGCATAGGTTGACCCAGGGGAACTCACTCGTCGTTCCCACTGGAGGGGAGACTCGCGTGGACACGAACTACTGGACGAAGGCGCGGGTGGGACGCCGCTCAGTCATTCGCGGCGCAGGACTCGGACTGACGGGTCTGGCGGGGGCGGCACTGATCGGCTGCGGCAGCGACGAAGGTGGCGAGGAGGCGGAACCGACGACCGGCGCGGCGCTCGGCTCGCACATGACGGCGACTGCCGCCGCCACCGAGGCGGCGAGCGGTTCCGGGCCGGTCAGTCCGGACCAGGTCCGCGTGACGCCGGGCGTGTACGACGGTCCGGTGCCAGCGTCGGCTGCGGAGCTCGATCCTGCGACGAACGCGAAGCGAGGCGGGACCTTGCTGATGCGGTACCTGGATCCGCCTCGCATGGACCTCTCGAGGACGTTGTCCTGCACGATCTACCACACGCTCGGATACACCTCGAACAAGCTCACGAGGGGGCGCGTCGGTGCCGCCGCGGACCCGTTCCGCGTCGAGCTCGAGCCAGACCTCGCCGAGTCCTGGGAGGTCTCCGAGGACGGCCAGAAGCACACCTTCAACCTGCGTCGTGGGGCGATGTTCCACAACAAGGCCCCCGTGATGGGCCGAGAGTTCACGGCCGAGGACGTCATCAAGACGGTCGAGATGTACTCGGCGGGCTCTCAGAAGGACGTGTTCCTGCCGGTGACGAACATCGAGGCCCCGGATGACTACACCGTCGTCTTCAACCTGGACCAGCCATTGGCAGACTTCCCCACGGTGGTCGCGGCGTGGTCATACCTCTACCCCAGGGAACTCGTCGACGATGAAGAGCTCCGCCAAGAGGTGTCGGTCGGCACGGGGCCGTTCGTGCAGGAGCAGTGGATCCAGAAGGAGAAGTCCGTCTTCAGCGCCAACCCGGACTACTGGGAGCAGGACGCGGCAGGGAATCAGTTGCCCTACGTCGATGGCGTCGAGGCGTTCGTCCAGGGTGACACGAACGCGCTCCGGGCTGGCTTCTCGACCGACAACTACTTCGACTACTCCGCTCGAGACCAGGAAGACTTGGAGTCGATCTTCGCCGAAAACGGCGAGTTCATGATCGGATCTGCGTTCCCGCGTTCGCGCGGCGCGAACGTGAACGGCTTCCAGTTCCAGATGAAGAACCCGACCTACCAGGACGATCGAGTCCGGCAGGCGATCTCACTCGCATTCGACCGTGACGAGTACGACCTCGCGCGGAACGGTGGGGACAACCAGAACCCGGACGGGGCCTACTCCGGCTCCCCCATGCCGTGGCCGTACCTGTTCGACTCCTACCCCACGCGGCAGGTGAATGGCCCCTGGTACCAGTTCAACCCTGCCGAGTCGTCCAAGATGATGCAGGCGGCTGGGTACACCGCGGACAGCCCGCTGGTGGCGGAGATGCCCTCCTACTACTACCGGACGGAGTTGTCTCAGTTGGTGGTGCCGGGGATCAACCAGAACCTCCCGGAGGTGAACATCACGTTCCGCGAGGTGGACAACCCGACGCACGTGACGCTGATGTCGGACCGGAACTTCGACGAGATGATCGGGTTCCTGTGGGGGCCACCTGGCTACGCGATGGATCAATGGATCTACCCCTTCTACCACTCGGCCGGGAACCTGAACTACGGCTCAGTGAATGACGCAGATCTCGACGAGCTGCTGGTCAAGCAGCGCAGCGAAACGAACCCGGATGCTCAGAAGGAGTTGTGGCTCCAGGTATCCGATCGCATCCACGACAAGGTGTACCAGGCGTGGTTCCCGGAGCCGCTGATGCGGCCATCGTGGAAGAACTGGATGCTGAACTTCCGCCACCACGGGCTGATGGGGTCGTACACCTGCTACGCGGGCGACCAAGCGAGGTCGATCTGGCTCGACGACGGTGCTCCCGGCATCGTCCGCTCATAGGTCTGGCACTCGGTTCCCTCCGGGCCGAGCCCGATCAGAAGGAGAATCCCGACTGGGGTTCTCCTTCTGACGTTGGAACGCACACTCACGCGGCGATGCTGGATGACCTCCGGCTTGCGCCTAGGGGTCGCTGCCTCGTACACCCGAGGGTATGAGTACGGCGAACCGGGCAGTGGTGAGCACGTCGACGGTGGGGCAGACGCGGGCCCTGGGGCGGCGCATTGCGCGGTTCCTGCGCGTCGGCGACGTGGTGTTCCTGCAGGGTCCGCTGGGCGCCGGGAAGACCGCCCTCGCGCAGGGCGTCGGGCAGGGGCTGAAGCTCGACACGGTGGTCGCGAGTCCGACGTTCGTCCTCATGGCCAAGCACGAGGCCACCGAGGCCTCCCCCGCGCTCTACCACGCGGACCTCTATCGGCTCACCGACCCCGACGAGGTCGCTGACCTCGCACTGGAGGCGCAGGCCGCCGACGGCATCCTGCTGATCGAGTGGGCCGAGCGCGGCCTCGAGGTGCTCCCGGGCGAGCACTTGCTGATCGTCCTCGAACCGTCCGAGGACAAAGCGGGCAAGCCGAAGGAGCGGCGCATCACCATTGTCGCGAACGGCGACCGCTACCGGCGGGTGCTGGATGGGTTGGGTGCTCGTGGCTGACTCCGTGCAGAACCTCCACGGCGCAGATGCGCGCTTCGACCTCGGCATCGACACGGCGAGCGATGACGCCTCGCTGTCGCTGTTCCCGTTCGGCGATGACCGGCCGCTGGCGGTGAAGCGCTTCCGGCCTGAGAGCACCATGAGCCGCGAGCTGCTCGCGACGCTCGCGGAGTTCCTCGGTGAGGCCGGGGTTGAGCGCACGCAGATCGGGCGCATCGCGGTGACGACGGGGCCCGGTCAGTACGGCCCGCTCCGCGCCGGTATCGCTGTCGCGCAGGGCCTGGCGCTCGCGCTGGACGTGCCGCTCGCGGGCGTCGGACGCCTCGAGGCGGACGCCGCGCTCGTGCGGCCCGAGGGCGGCGCAGCCGTGGTCGCGGTGCACGACACACGCACTGGCCCGGCGTGGGCTGCGTACGAGGTCGTGATCGGCGACGCTCCTCGCGAGGTCGTAGCCCCCTCGATCACCTCGTACGCCGAGGCAGCCGAGCGCGCGCCGCGTCCCGCCCTGTGGACGGGCGAGGTCGTCGAGGCGTTAACAGCAGCGCGAGACGCTGGGGGCCGTACAGGCGACACTGTTGCAGCCGGAAGCCCGTCATCGGGTACGCCTCGGGCGGTGGCGATCGTGAGGATCGCCCGTGTCCGCGGGACGTTCGGCGACCCGGCCGGCGTGGATGCTGTGTATCTGCGCCCGCCTCCCATCACGAAGCCTGCCGAGAAGCCGCGCGAGCAATAGCCAGCACGACTCGCCTCGACGGCGCGACAACGACGATTCGGTCTGACGACCCAATACGAGACGACCCAGACGAGAGGTACCTATGGAACGCACGCTCATCCTCGTGAAGCCAGACGCCATGCAGCGCGGACTCGCCTTCGAAGTCCTGCGCCGCCTGGAGGCGCGGGGGCTGAAGCCGGTGGCCGTGCGAATGCTCCAGGCCGACGAGGCGATCTCCAGCCGCCACTACGAGGAGCACGTCGGCAAGCCGTTCTACGCCGGCCTCATCGAGTACATCACGAGCGCGCCGATCATCGCCGCGGTGTTCGAGGGCACGGACGCCGTGGCCGCCGCCCGCCAGACCCTGGGCTCGACCCGCCCGACCGAGGCTGCTCCGGGCACCATCCGTCACGACTTCGGCCTCGAGATCGGCCGGAACCTGGTGCACGGCTCTGCGAACGTCGACGACGCGAACCGCGAGATCGGCATCTGGTTCGAGGGCATCGACCCGATCGAGTGGAAGCGCGCCACCGACGCCTGGGTCTTCGAGGGGTAACACCACGAACGTTCGAGACGACGACGGGCGCCCGCGGGGGCGCCCGTTTCGTTTGTGCGGGCTGGCGTGCGTGGGCTAGCGGAGCTGGTCCCAGCCTCGGCGGGTGGGTTCGTAGGGACGGCCGTCATCCCCGACGACGATCACCTCGCCGGGGTGGTCAGCGACCACGCGGCCCACCAGGGAGACCGGGGTGCCTCCCGTCGCAGCCTGGTCGAGGCGCTTCAGGTCGTCGGCCGGGCCCGTGAGGATGAGCTCGAAGTCCTCGCCACCGCCGAGCGCGAAGTCGAGGGCCACCGCAGCGCCGAGGAGGTCGACGGCGGCCTGCTCGAGCGGGACGGTATTCGCGTCGACCTCGATCCCGACCTTCGAGGCGACGGCGATGTGGCCGAGGTCCTGCAGGAGGCCGTCGGAGACATCCATCCCGCAGGCGATGCCGGCGCGGACGGCGACCGGGCCGAGCGGCACACGCGCGCGAGGACGGCGGTGGGCGC
>Ga0209024_1001778_pt1 | contig 15338 bp, 16 predicted proteins | sample AutmiccommunBRH5_FD_187380 | JGI IMG/M metagenome (GOLD analysis project Ga0209024, IMG submission 187380) | Deep subsurface microbial communities from Mt. Terri, Switzerland - Autotrophic microbial communities BRH/5 (SPAdes) (version 2) | ecosystem: Environmental > Aquatic > Deep subsurface >...
CATCCTCGCCGGCTACCAGATCCGCTCGAGGCCAGACGATCACCCGCAGCCGATGGACGGACGGCGCTACTACGACGCTGTGGGCGGGGAGGTCGCCCCCGTCGCGAAGTGGGGCATCCCGTGGCGGATCGCGGTTCGCACGCGTGGAGCGATCTTCCTCTCGTTCGGGATGATCGCGCTCGCCTTCGGGACGACGGCGGTCGTCGTCTTGCAGATTCCGTACCTCGAGAGCGACCTCGGCGTGTCGAAGTCGGTGGCCGGGCTCGCGGTCACGCTGCTGACGGTCGTGTCGATTGTCGGGAGGCTCGGCTTCGGCATCCTCGCGGACCGCTACTCGAAGCGGCTGATGCTCGCGTCGTCGACGGTGCTGGTCGTGCTCGGGTTGGTGGTGTTCGCCCTCGCGGACTCGTTCGCGGTCGCCCTCGTGGGGATCGTGCTATTCGCGCCAGGCTTCGGGGGATCGATCCCCGTGCGTCCCGCGCTCCTCGCCGACTACTTCGGCACGAAGTACTTCGGGACGATCAACGGCCTCGGCGCGCTGGTCATGACGACGGGCGGGGCGCTCGGGCCGTGGGTGGCCGGCCTGCTCGTGGACCGCACCGGTTCGTACACCGCAGCGTGGTGGCTCTCGGCGGCTGTTACTGCCCTCGCCATCCCGTTCTTCATGCTGACCACGCCACCGACGGACCTCGTCGCCCACTACCGCGAGGAGGCCCGACGCGAGGCCGCCGAGAAGGGCGGCGCGGTCGGCGAGGTGCACACGCTCATCGCCGACCGCAGCTAGCCGCCCGGGACCGGCTGAGCCAGTCCGCTACTTCTTCGGGAAGATCTCCATCAGCACGAAGTTCGAGCTCGTCGGGTGCACCCAGGCGTTGCCGGTGTTCGGCGCGCGGTTCACCTTGCCGCCCTCGGCAATGATCTTCTCGCAGAACGCGTCGACGTCCTCGGTCTCGTAGGCGAGGAGGTAGATGCCCTCGCCGTGCGGGTTGAACGGGTTGATCCGCTCGGTCATCAGCTTGCGGATGGGGCTCTCATCCTCCACCGGGTTGATGAGGTGGCACATCACCTGGCCGTTGTAGCCCATCGGCTGAAAGTTGAACTTGCCGATCCCGTTGAAGGCCTGCTCGCCCACCTTCTCCATCCCGAACCGCTTCTCGTAGTCCGAGACTGCGGAATCCAGATCGTGGACTGCCACCGTGTAGTGCTTGAACGTCAGCATCGAGGTCATCCCCTCCCGTAGGCGTGTTCTTGGTACTCGTGCCGCGGGAGACTAGCAGACCGGGAGGCTGCCTGAACGGAGGGTCAGAACAGCGGCCCGCCCTCGTCGAGGATCGTGCCGTCGACGCCGACGACGACCGGGCGCTCCTCGCAGTAGACCTCGGACTCGCACTTGTTGAACGAGAACACGGGATCCTCGCCGCGCTTCTCGAAGTGGATGTGCCACGTGCCCAGCACGAGGTTGTCCGCGCGGCCCTTGTCGATCTCCTTCTGAAGCACCGCGACCAGCGCTTCGAGTTCCTTGAGTCCCATGGAGTTCCTTCCTGTACGTCTCCCGAGTCTACCGGCCGTCTACCCGGGAGGGGTATGACGCGTGCGGGCCGCTACTCGTGAGCCCTCGTACAATCGAAGCCGGATTCCGCGGCGATGGGGGAGTGCGTGACAGCGCCGAACAAGGCAAACACTGGCAACTACTTCGAGGATCTCACCACCGGCCGCGAGATCGTCCACGCCATCCCGCGCACCGTCACCGAGGGCGACGCGGCGATGTACCTCGCGCTCACCGCGAGCCGGTACCCGCTCTTCTGCGACGCCGAGTTCGCCCGCTCCCTGGGCTTCAAGCGCGAACTGGTCCACGACCTCCTCGTCTTCCACACGGTCTTCGGCAAGTCCGTGCCGGACGTATCGCTGAACGCCATCGCGAACCTCGGCTACGCCGATGTGAAGTTCGGCGTGCCGGTCTACCCGGGCGACACAATCACCGCGAAGACGAAGGTGCTCGGCATGCGGGAGTCCTCGGGCGGGGACACCGGGGTGACCTGGGTGCACACGGTCGGCCAGAACCAGCGGGGCGAGGAAGTCCTCTCGTTCATCCGCTGGGTGCTGATGGCGAAGCGCGACACCTCCGGCAACACCGGCCTCGACGAGGCGCCCGAGACGCCCGAGTCCGTCGCCCCCGCCGACCTCTTCATCCCGCGGGAGTTTGACCTCGAGAAGTGGGACACCACCGTGACCGGCGGCGAGTACCTCTGGGACGACTACGAGGTCGGTGAGCGCATCCACCACATCGAGGGCGTCGCGATCGAGGAGGCCGAGCACCAGATGGCGGCCCGCCTCTACCAGAACATCGCGCGCGCGCACTTCAACGCGCACGCGCTGAAGGACTCCCGCTTCGGGAAGCGCGTGATCTACGGCGGCCACGTCATCTCGATCGCTCGCGCGCTCTCGTTCAACGGCCTCGAGAACGTCGCGCGCATCCTCGCCTTCAACGGCGGCACGCACAGCAACCCGACCTTCGCGGGGGACACGGTCTTCGACTGGACCGACGTCCTCGAAAAGATCGACCTTGGCCGGGCGGACGCGGGCGCTCTGCGCCTGCGGCTCGTCGGGGTGAAGAACAGCGACCCGAATACCGAGGAACAGCCCTTCAAGGTCACCGACGACAAGGGCCGCGAGCGCTACCACCCGAACGTGTTGCTCGACCTCGACTACACCGTCCTCATGCCTCGCCGCCGCTAGGCGGCACCACCAGCACGTGACCCTCGCGGCACGAAGCGAAGGGAACAGACCGATGACCACGACAGCCACCGACCGTGAGGCGAACCCGGCGTCCGCCGCTCGCACGCTCGTCGATGCCGCTCAGCGCGTCGTCGATGCCGCCGTGAAGCACGCTGCGGAGGTGACGCAGGGCGGCGCGCTGATCGACGACCACCAGGTCCACACGGAGCGCATCGCCTACCTCGCCACGCAGGTCCGCGCCGCCCACGACCTCACCGCGTTCGTCGAGCGCGTGCGCGCCGCCGGGAAGCCGGACGCGCTGCAGGAGCGCCTCGCGCACGCCTACGCCGCCGAGGTGGTGAACGTCCTCCGCGCCTCGGTCGACGCCGCCTGGGGTGACTTCGGCCTCACGGACGCCGAGGTCGCTCCACTGTACGAGGACGGCCTCCGCGCCCTCGTGCGCTCCGGCCTCGACGAGCGCGTCATCCGCGAGATCGGCCGCGAGGTCATCGAGAACGGCGGCGCCAACAACGTCGAGCTCGAGGACGAGGTGGCCGCTCTCACGCGGGACATGGCCCGGGACTTTGCGAAGACCGAGGTCATGCCGATCGCCCAGGAGATCCACCGCGACGACCTCCTCGTGCCGGACAGCCTCCTCGAGAAGTTCTCCGCGCAGGGGTTCTTCGGCTCCTCGATCCCGGAGGAGTACGGCGGCACCGGCATGGGCGACCTGCCGATGATCATCATCACCGAGGAACTCTCCGCCGCCTCCCTCGCGGCCGCCGGTTCGCTGTCCACGCGCCCCGAGATCCTCTCGAAGGCGCTCCTCGCGGGCGGCACGGACGAGCAGAAGGACTACTGGCTTCCGCGGCTAGCTTCCGGCGAGGAACTCGTCGCTGTCGCTGTGACGGAGCCAGACACGGGATCCGACGTCGCCTCGCTCCAGACGCGCGCCGAGAAGGCGGAGCACGACGGCCAGGTCGGGTATCGCATCAACGGTGCGAAGGCGTGGAGCACGTTCTCCGGCCGCGCCACCGTCCTCGCGCTTCTCGCGCGGACCGATGCCGACCCGAAGAGTGGCAGCAAGGGCCTGTCGCTCTTCATCATCCCGAAGCCCGCGTATGACGGTCACCACTGGCGCTTTGAGCAGCCCGAGGGCGGCGTTCTGGAAGGCACCGCGAACCCGACGCCGGGCTACCGCGGGATGCACTCGTTCACGATTGCGCTCGACAACGTGTGGGTGCCGGAGACCCACCTCGTCGGTGGCGAAGATGGGGTCGGCAAGGGCTTCTTCCTGCAGATGAGCGGCTTCGCCGCTGGCCGCCTCCAGACGGGCGGGCGGGCCACTGGCCTCGCACAGGCCGCGCTCGAGAAGGCGTGCCAGTACGTCGTGATGCGGAAGCAGTTCGGGCTCGCCCTCGCTGACTACCAGCTCACCCAGCACAAGATCGGCCGGATGGCCTACCTCGTCGCCGCCGCGCGCCAGACCACGTACGCCGCGGCTCGCAACTTCAACACCCGCGCGCCGGAGCCCTCGATGGCGAAGCTCCTCTCCTGCGACGTGGCCGGCGAGGTCTCTCGCGAGGCGCAGTTGCTGCACGGCGGCTGGGGCTACTCCGAGGAAGACCCGATCGCCCGCTACGTCGTGGACGCCCTCGTGCTCCCGATCTTCGAAGGCGTGAAGGCGACCCTGGAGCTCAAGGTCATCGGGCGCTCGCTCTTCGCGGCGGCAGCCGGCTAGAGGTGGCCCGTGCCCTCGAAGGACACGCCCGAGGTCGAGGTCCGATCGCGCGCTGACCTTCGGGCCTGGCTGGAGGCGAACCACGCCTCCAGCGGGCCGGTCTGGCTCGTCGTCTACAAGAAGCACCACGATCACTACCTCTCGTGGGATGACCTCGTGAGCGAGTTGCTCTGCTTCGGGTGGATCGACAGCCTCAGGCAGCGCCTCGACGACGACCGCTCGCGGCAATACATCTCGCCGAGGAAGCCCGGCGGCAACTGGTCTGGCATCAACAAGCGCAAGGTCGCGCTGCTGGAGAAGTCCGGCCTGATGACGGACGCCGGCCGAGCCGTGATCGAGCGTGCGAAGCAAGACGGCTCCTGGACCTACCTCGACGACATCGAAGCCCTCGTGATCCCCGATGATCTCGCGGCATTGCTGGCGACTGACGCCGAGGCACAAGTGAGCTTCGAGGCGTTCCCGCGCTCCGCGAAGATGGGCTTCCTCTACTGGATCAAGAGCGCCAAGACCGAGGCGACCCGGGCGAAGCGGCTGGACGGGACGCTTCGGGCGGCACAGCAGGATGTGCGCGTGCCGGGCCAGGCGAAGTAGGGGGCGGGCTGCCTACTCCGTGCGCTCCTGCTTCCGCGTCGGCGGCATCCGCTTGAGCGCGCCGATGTTCACGTCGAAGGAGTCCGCCAGCTCCGCCACGGCCTTTTGCGCCTCCGAGACGCCTCGGTTGTAGAACAGCGGCCCGATCTGCTCCTGGAACGTGTCGAACACCAGGGTGGCGGCCAGCTCTCCCCACTCGCCGTGCTCGGCGTTCAGGTACTGCCGCATCCGGTAGATCGCGTGCTCACGCTCGGCGGAGTCCAACTCCCACGGCTTCGCGTTCGACATCGGCGCCTCCCACTTCCGAGGGCAGTGTGCCGGACGCCGATTGCCCGCAGGTGAACTGGGTCGAGGGCTACCGGGAGGTCGGTGGCGGCATCCGCTTGAGCGCGTCGGTGTTCACCTCGAAGGAGTCGGCGAGCTCACGGAGGGCGCGCTGGCCGGTGGTGATCCCCCGGTTGTAGTAGAGCGGGGCGATCTGCTCCTCGAACGTGTCGAGGAGCATCGTTATGGCGAGGTCACCCCACTCCTCGTTGCCGTACTGCTCGTGGAGGTACTTCCGAAGGCGGAAGAGCGCGTGCTCGCGCTCTTCCTTGTCCAACTCCCACGGCTGGTTCGTGGCCATCGAGGATGGCGCCGCTACGGCGTCGGTGTGGGCGTCGGAAGCTTGGCGACGTAATCCTCGATGTAGAGGACGTTGTCGCCGGCGCGCTTCACGACGGTGAGGAGGTCGCTCATCAGCGAGACCTCCTCGAGCTGCTCGTCCACGAACCACTGCAGCATGCCCCGGGCGAGGTGGTCGTGCTCCTCGATCGCGAGGTCGTAGAGCTCGTTGATGCACTTGGTGACGTTGAGCTCGGAGTCGAGCGCCAGCTGGACGGCTTCCTCGATGTTCACGAACTCGGCCTGCGGCTTCGCGATCGAGGGGACGCGGACGGTGCCCCCGGCCTCGGTCACGTAGTCGATGAACTTCACGGCGTGCGCGTGCTCCTCGTCGGCCTGGGCCTGGAACATCGCCTTCAGCTGCGGGAGGGCCTCGCGCTCGAAGTAGGACGCGACCATGCGGTACTGGATCGATGCGAGGTACTCGCGCCCGATCTGCTCGCTAATCGCGTCTGCCATCCGCTCGCTAATCAGCATGTAAGAGCCCTTCTGAACAGGGGATTTGTCTTCATCCATGATACCGACGGCTGTCGGCATCAGGCTCAGGAATGTCACGAATCGGGACGTTTGCGAGGGTCGCCGCCCGCGAACTCGGTTCGGAAGCGAGCGAGACGGCCGTGAGGCCGCCCCGTCGCTCTGCATCCCACCGTCCGAGGGCTACTCGCGGTAGAGCTTCACCACCTGCACGCGGTCGGGCGCCTCGATCATGCAGAGGTCGCACAGCGTGCACTCGTCGAGGTTCTCCTCGACGGTGGTCACGCCCGATCCCTCCATGGCGAAGATGTCGACCGGGCAGACCTCGACGAGTCGCTTGCAGAGCGCCTCGTCCTGCTGGACCGAGTCATCGATGTCGACGCGAATGAACATCGCCATTACTTGCCCAACCGTTCCTGCAGCAGCCGCGGGATGTCGCCGATCTTGTCCGCCACGGTGATGCCAGCCGCCGCGAGGTTCGCGATCTTCTCGGTTGCCGTGTCCGCTTTGCCCTCGACGATGGTGCCGGCATGGCCGAAGCGCATGCCCGGCATCTCGTCCATGAACTTGCCCGCCATGAACGCGACGATCGGCTTCTTGGAGCCGGCGCGCTGCATGTACTCGGCGAGCTCGTACTCGGCGCGGCCGCCGGGCTCGGAGTAGATCGCGAGGCCGTCCGTGTCCGGGTCGGCATCAAAGAGCGGCATCAGCTCGGCGTACGTGCTGCCGATGACCGCGTCGCCGCCGATGGAGACGGCGGTCGACACGCCCATGCCCGCCTCGGAGAGCGAGTTCGCGATCTCGACGGTCATGCCGCCCGAGCGCGACATGACGCCGATGCGTCCCGGCTTGAACGCGCGCTGTGTCGAGACGGCCGCGCCGCCCACGCCACCCACGCGCGTCTTGCCCGGCGAGATCACGCCGAGGCAGTTCGGGCCGATGATCCGGGTGCCTTTCTGCTGCGCGTACTCCACGAACTGCGCGACCTGCTTGCGCGGGACGCGCTCCGTCACGATGACGATGAGGGGGATGCCCGCCTCGATCGACTCGAAGACGGCGTCAGCGGTGAACGCCGGGGGCACGGAGACCACGGCCGCGTCCACGCGCTGGTGGTCGGTGAACTGGCGGACGGTGTCCATGACCGGCAGCCCGTGGACCTCGCGGCCCTTGCGGCCGGGCGTCACCCCACCGAGGAGCTTCGCGCCGTAGTCCAGGCACTCGCGGGCCATCGTCACGGCTTCGCGGCCGGTGATGCCCTGGATGATGAAGGTGGTGTTCTCGTCGACGAGGATGCTCATGCGCGCCTTCTTCTCGACTCTGGTTCTGTCTCTGCTGTTCCCTTCCCCTCTGAATCCGGCCCCCTCCCCCTTGAGGGGGGAGGGTTCGGGTGGGGGTGGGGTGGACTACTGCACATTCGCCCGAGGTGGGCGCTACTTCGCGTTGTTCTCGACGGCGATGCGCGCCGCCTCGTCCATCGATACGGACCGGTCCACGTAGGGCACCCCGTACTTCTCGAGGATGGCGAAGCCCTCCTCTTCCCAGGAGCCGGGGATGCGGAAGATCGCGATCTTCTCGCTCGGCTCGAAGCCGGCCTCCAGGCAGCCCTTGATGACCCCGCGCGCGACGATGTCGACGCGGGTGTTGGAGACGACGTTCATCATCACGGCGATCTTCTTCACGTTCGGACGCGAGCAGATCAGCTTCGTGAGGTTGGCCGCCTTGTTCACGGACGGGTTGCCGCCGATCTCGCAGTAGTTCGCGGGCCGGCCACCGGCGTCACGCACGGCGTCGAACAGCGTCAGCGAGCCACCGCCGGCGCCGATGATGAGGCCGATGTCGCCATCGAACTCGGTGAGGTTGCCCGCCACGCCTCGCGGGTCGGATCCGTCAAGGTGCTCCGCGTCCAGCTCGAACTGGGTCGGCGGGCGCGCCTGGCGCTTGTCGTCTGCGCTCAGGCCGAGCTGCTTCAGGAGGTCGGTGTGGGCGCGCTGCGCCTCCGCCTCCATGTCCATGTGGCAGTCGAGGGCGATGATCCGCCCATCCTCGAGCTTGCCGATCGGGTTGATCTCGGCCAGCGTCATGTCGCGGTCGAGGAACACCCGCGCGAGGCCCGCGACGATGCGGGTGAGCGCGTTGAGATCGTTGCCCGTGACGCCGGTGTTGGCGACGGCGGTCTTCGCGATGTAGTCGGAGAAGGGGAGGTTGGGCGAGAAGTGCGTCCGGGTGAGGTGCTCCGGGTGCGACTCGGCGACCTCTTCGATGTCGATGCCGCCCATGTCGCTGAAGATGATGACCGGCTTCTTCGCCCGCCCATCCCAGGTCACGGCCGCGTAGTACTCCTGCGCGATCGACTGCTTCTCCTCGACGAGCACGCCGACGGGGAGCAGGTTGTTGATGCGGAGGTCGAGGATCTCCTGCGCCAGTCCCTCGGCCTCCTGCGGGGTGTCGGCGAACTTCACGCCGCCGGCCTTCATGCGTCCGCCGGAGAGCACCTGCGATTTGATGACCACGGACCCGCCGATGGTCTCCGTCGCGGTCTTGGCCTCCTGCGCGGTGTTGCAGAAGTGGCTCTTCGGCAGCGGGATCCCCACCGTCTGGAGGATCTGCTTCGACTCGTACTCGTAGAAACGCACGTGCGTCCCCTGTCTCTACTGGCTGTCTGCGAACCACTGGCTCTCTGGAACGGAGTGTTCGAGGTAGCGCGATGCTAACCGGTGGTGACGCTGCTGGTCGCTAGACGGTCGCCGGATCGATTCCGTACTCCTCGGCCATCGCCGAGTCGAGCTTCGCGATGTTCACCGCGAGGTCCCACATGACCTTCGCCTGCTTCCAGGTCGCGTCGTCCTGCATCTTGCCATCCAGCATCACCACGCCGCTGCCGTCCGGCATCGCGTCGAGGATCGCCTTCGCGGTTTTCACCTCGTGCGGGGCGGGGGAGAAGACGCGGCGCGCGATCTCGACCTGCGACGGGTGGAGGCTCCACGCGCCGACGCAGCCGAGGAGGAAGGCAGCACGGAACTGATCCTCGCAGCCGACGGGGTCAGAGATGTCGCCGAACGGGCCGTAGTAGGGGTAGATGCCGGCGTTCACGCAGGCGTCCACCATCCGCGCGATCGAGTAGTGCCACAGGTCCTGCTGCGCGGTCGTCCTCGGGGCGTCCGGCGCTTCGGGGTTCGGATCGGTCCGCACGAGGTAGTAGGGGTGCCCGCCACCGACGCGCGTCGTCTTCATGCGGCGCGACGCGGCGAGGTCTGCCGGCCCGAACGACATGCCCTGCATGCGTGGGCTGGCGAGCGCGATCTCCTCGACCTGCGCGACGCCACCGCCAGTCTCGAGGATGGCGTGGACGAGGATCGGCTTTGTGACCTTGTGGCGCGCCTCCAGCTGCGCGAGCAGCCGGTCGACGAAGTAGATGTCCTGCGGGCCGAGCACCTTCGGGATCATGACGACATCGAGGTCGTTGCCGATCTCCTCGACGAGCCTCGTGATGTCGTCCAGGAACCAGGGGCTGTCCAGCGCGTTCACGCGGACCCAGCAGCCGACCTGGCCGAAGTCGTTCTCCTTGACGACCTTGATGAAGCCCTCGCGCGCCGCTTCCTTCTGGTCGACCGCGACCGCGTCCTCCATGTTGCCGAGCAGGACGTCCACCTGCTTCAGCATGTCGGGGACCTTCTCGACCATCTTCGGGTTCGCCGCGGTCAGGAAGTGGATCATGCGAGACGGCGTCCACGGGATCTCCCGCAGCGGCTCCGGCGCACCAACGGCCAGCGGCTGGAAGAACTCCCGAGGACTTCGGAGCATGAGGCGGTCTCCCGAATCAGTGGTGCGCGCAGATCATCTCAGTCGCGCCCAGCGAGGCGTATGACCCCTCGATCATGCCTCAGATCAGGCGTCGGCGCAGCCCCCGCAGGCCCTCGGACGCTATCCCGGGCCAGATCGGGCGTCAACGACGGGACGAGGTATGGGGACGGGTGCTGCGCGAAGCCGGCGGGCGTGGATGTCCACGTGATCCTCGAAGGCGGTTCGGCACACCAACAGCGGTAGAGGCTTCCGGCGACCGGTACGCTGACGAGGTGAGTGATCGCACCGCAGAACGTTGGCCTTGGGACGGCGGTGAGGCCGGCGCCCTTCTCCGCGCGCGCGATTGGTCGACCACCCCGCTCGGTCCGGCACAGGCCTGGCCACAGCCCCTCCGCACCGCCGTCGGCATCGTCATGGCCTCAGCCCGTCCTACTGCGGTCTACTGGGGGAGCGAGTTCGTGTTCGTCTACAACGACGCCATGATCCCGATCCTGGACGACAAACACCCTGAAGCAATGGGACAACCTGGCCGCGAGGTGTTCCCCGAGGTCTGGGAGACCATTGAGCCCCTGCTCGCATCGGTCCTGACCACCGGGGAGGCGCTGGATCGACAGCGCCAGTACCTGCCCCTGCATCGAGCGGGGGTGACCGGGGAAGCCTGGTTTGACTACAGCTTCAGCGCCATACCGGACGGATCCGGCGGCATCGCCGGGGTGTTCAATCTGGCCGTGGAGGTCACTGACTCTGTACTTGCCGAACGTGAGCGAGAGCTTGCTGACCAGGCACGGCGCACCCAGTCCCTGAGGCTGGCACGCGCCCTCAGCATTGAGACGGTCGCCGTGATCTTCTTCAACTCATCCGGCGAGATCATCGAGGCGAATGAGGCCTTCCTGGACTGGGGCCACTACACGCAGGAGGACATCGACGAGCACCGCCTGCGCTGGCAAGAGCTCACGCCTCCGGAGTGGATGCCGGTCTCCCGGCGCGCGCTGGAGCAGCTCAAGGCTACGGGCGCAAGCACTCCATACCAGAAGGAGTACCTGCGCAAGGATGGCTCGCGCTGGCGCGGTCTGTTCGCGGCGAAGATGGTGACCGACGACGAAGCGGTCATGTTCATCCTGGACGTCACTGACGTTGAGCAGGGTCGCCGCGCCCTGGAGCAGGCGCAGGAGGAAGCCCGACTCCGTGAGGAAGCCGCACGTGAGCGGATTGAAGCCGCGCTTCAACAAGCCCCGGCTGCGCTCTGTCTACTGAGCGGGCCGGATCACGTTTTCGTACTGGCGAACCCGCCCTACTTGGAGCTCATTGGTTCCCGCTCGGTGGTCGGAAAGACTGTGCGGGAGGCAATTCCGGAGGCGGAAGCGCAGGGCTTCCTAGATCTCCTTGACCGCGTGTACGAGACCGGGGAGCCCTTCGTCGGAAACGAGCATCGCGTGCAGCTCGACCGTGATGACGGCGGGGTCGACACTATGTACGTGAACTTTGTATACGCACCGACGCGGGGCCGCGATGGCCTCATCGATGGCATCTTCGTCCACGTCTACGAGGTAACTGCGCAGGTAGAGGCCCGGATCGCTGCAGAGGAGGCGCAGCGCACGGCGGAGGAAGCAGCTCGAGCGCGCGAGGAGTTCATCTCGATCGCGTCGCACGAGTTGCGTAATCCGGTTGCTGCGCTTCGAGGTACGACCCAGTTTCTGGCACGCGCGCGCTTGTCTGGTCGTCTCACGGAAGGACGTCTCGACGCCTACCTGGAGGCGCTGGAGACGGCAGGTCGTTATCTCGCACGCTTGACGGATGACCTACTCGATGTCTCGCGCGTGCAACTCGGCCAGCTCCCTCTCCGAATCCAGACGACCGACCTCGCGCAACTCGTCCGCCACAGCGTGAACCGTGGCGAGTGGCCGGATCACGATGTGGTGCTCGATCTGCAGGAGGATGTTGCCGCCGCCGTCGATCCGGATCGCATCGCGCAAGTGCTTGGAAACCTGCTCGACAACGCGGTGAAGTACTCGCCGATGACGCGGGACATCCATGTCCGACTCAAGCGAGAGCGTGAGGGCGCGCTGTTCGAGGTCCAGGACTACGGGATCGGCTTGAGCGCCGAGAACCTCGAACGGATCTTCACGCCGTTCAATCGCGCGCCGAACGCTCGGGACATTCCCGGTCTCGGGCTCGGCCTCTATCTCGCCCGACGGCTGGCTGAGCAGCACGGCGGTCGTCTCTGGGCTGAGAGTGCAGGCGAGGGTAGAGGGACGAAGTTGTGCCTCTGGCTGCCTCTCGTAGCCGACGGCCCTCTTCCTCAGTAGGTCGCGTCCGCCGGCAGGCCCTCCGAGTCGAAGCCGCGGGGGGACGCTCATCGAGGTCGCGGTCCGCGTCCTCGTCGTCCGGGAACTCTTTCACGGGCGTGGTCGGCAGGAGGCAAGCCTCGACGCCGTCGTTCAGCAGGCCCGCGCTGCTCGGCTAGCGGAGCAATCACTGTGACGCGATGCCGGTCGTTCGGCCCTACCCTGAGTGACACAGCGTGCCGAGCAGTATCGGAGACACATATTGGGCGTCCTGACGTGGATTGCGGTCGGCCTGGTCGCCGGGTTTCTCGCGAAACTGTTGGTCGGAGGCGGGCCGGGCGGTGTCGGGCCCGTGGGTCTGGTGTGGACAGCCGTCCTCGGTGTCGCCGGGGCCCTCATCGGTGGGTTCATCAGCACGCAGCTGGGCTATGGCGACGTGGCCGGCTTCGACGTGCGTAGCGTCCTGATCGCCACGGGCGGCGCGATCGTCGTGATCTTCGTGGCGAAGGCGATCGGTCCGCGCTAGCCCTCGATGGCTTCGGCCTGCACGATCGGGCGTCGGGGCGCGGGGAAGAACACCGCCGCCACGCGCGCGACGATCGCGACGCCGAGGCCCACCACCACGAACGTCAGGCCGTTCCCCAGGGGCAGCCACGCGAGCTCCGAGGCGATCGCGTGCCCCTGCTCGGCGAGTGCGGAGCCATCGCTCCCCACGAACGCGACGATGCCCCACGCGAGCCCGCCCACGAGCACGGCGGGGATGCCCACTGCTGCCGTCGCGAGGCCCAGCGCGCCAAAGCGCACGAACCCCGAACCGACCGCAACGATCGCGATGAGGGCGACGACGGCCGCGATGCCGAGCGGCCACAAGAGGAACGCAATCGAGTCGTGGCGCGATTCGGTGAGGTTGCTCATCAGCAGGCGCGTCCCGCCCGAGGTCGAGAACGTGCCGCTGCCCTCGGCGTCTTCGCCGCCCGCGAGCGCGTCGGGGCCTTCGGCGTACAGCAGCGCGCTCGACTGCTCGAGGATGACGTCGCGCCACTCGTCCGGTCCGTCGGCGACGGCATCGCTGGGGATCGTCACCGGCAGTGGGTAGCCGGGGACCTCGGCGTCGCCGGTCGCGGCACTGATCTCGTTCTGGTGGAGTTCGAGGAGGCCCGGGAGCCCGGTCATGGTGTCGACCAGCGACTCGAGGGCGGGACGCGCTACGGCCTCGCTCGTCGCCTCGCTGGCTGAGAACAGGACGAGCCAGAGCCCGCCGAAGACGGCGAGTGCCATCCCCGCCAGTCGCACGAGCGTGTCGCGCCATGGGCGTTCCTGGCGCTGGTACTCGCGAAAGACCGCCCGGCGGTCGGGCAGCGTCCCGTAGACGCCCTCGTCGGTCACGACCGGCGCGGCTGCACCCCACTCCTCGTAGTCCTCATCGAAGCCGTCGCGGTCGCCACCGTCGAGGTCGTCGTCGAGGTCGTCATCGAGGTCGTCCGTGACGTCGGACGGGTCGAGTTCCTCGACCCTCTCGGCACGCTGATCGCGAGGGTCGCGGGCGTTCGGACGGGTCATCGGGCCACCAATCTCGTGCCGGCGAGCCGGTCGTGGAGGGGGAGGGCGTTCGGGTCGCGAAGCAGCATGACGGCCGAGACGACCGCGCCGCCGATGACGAGCAGGCCCGCCGCGGTCAGCAGCAGCGGGAGGCCGGGGATCGTCGCCAGCGCCGCGACCAGCGCGAGCCACAACCACCCGAGGGCGCTCAACGGGTGCACGGCCAGCCGCACCACTCGTCGCGTCGAGGCGCCCTCGACCTCGAGCCCGGACGAGCGCTGACCGAGCGTTCCGGCCAGCAGCGCAGACGAGTGGCCGAGGAGTCCGAGCCACGCGGGCACGGCGGCGAGGGCAATCGCCCAGCCCGTGGTCGCGGTCGTCGTCGACAGGTCGCGGGCGCCTCCGTCGGTTTGGAGGACGAACACCAGGACGGCGAGCGCGCCGGCCGCGGCCTGGATGCCGGCGCAGACCAGGAGGTCGGACGCGACGGCGCGCACACGCGCACGGCGCGAGACGCCGGCGGGCACAGCCGCAGCGGACATCGATGAGGCAGGCATCGTCATGAAGTGCATCCGTGGCATCATAGTGTGACGCCACCTCCACCCGTACCGCTCCGGTTACTCGAAGACCTTTCCGGCACGCGGAAGCCAGCATGAAAGCGCAGTGGAGGTCGAATGCGCGGACCCCTCGGACGGATCGTCGCGACCTTCGCGGCCGGGTTCCTCGGCTTTGCGCTCGTCATGCTGGCGCTCTGGGCGCGAGACGGTCAGGCCGGCGACCGCTTCGACCTCGTGCGATGGGAACTGGACACGATCCCGAACCGCTGGGTCGCGGCCCTCGGCGAGCCCTTCCGCGACGACCCGGCCGAGGGCGGCGACGACGCGATCCGCGACTACTTCGCCCTCCCACCCACCGATCCGGCCCGTGCTCCGCTCGAGAACGAGGTTGAGGACGCTGTCGAGGGACGTATCGACGAGGTGCTCCAGGAGCTGGGGGTGAACGCACGGCTGAACATCCCCGGTACGGTGATGCCGCCCGTCGACATCGAACTCGCGATCGCGCCGCAGGTGCTGGTGACCTCCCCCCGGAGCGTCATCGAGCGTGAGCGCACCGACCTGCTCCGGCCCGATCTCGCCCTCGCGCGTGCGCTCGAGATCGAGGACGAGACCGTCGAGGCCGATCCCTCGCTGTCGGCGCTCGTGGTGCCCTCGGGTGGGGTCGCGACGTACCCGGCGATCGTCTCCGACCGATCCTCGTACGTGGGTCTCGTGCGGACGGCGGCGCACGAGTGGGTGCACCACTACCTGGCGTTCTACCCGCTGGGGTTCAACTACTTCCGTAGCGGGGACCTCCGCACGATCAACGAGACCGTGGCGGACATCGTCGGCGAGGAGGTCGCCGGCATCGTCCTCGAACGGTGGGGCGATCCGACGGCACCCGACGCGACCGAGACCCCCGCCGCGCCGGCTTCTCCTGAGGCGGAGCCCGCTGGTCCCCAGGTCGACCGCAACGCCGTGCTCCGAGAGCTC
>Ga0209024_1001779_pt1 | contig 15336 bp, 10 predicted proteins | sample AutmiccommunBRH5_FD_187380 | JGI IMG/M metagenome (GOLD analysis project Ga0209024, IMG submission 187380) | Deep subsurface microbial communities from Mt. Terri, Switzerland - Autotrophic microbial communities BRH/5 (SPAdes) (version 2) | ecosystem: Environmental > Aquatic > Deep subsurface >...
GCGCAGATGGAAGAGCGCAAGCTGTGGGACGAGAAGACCGCCAGCAGCGAAGCCAAGCTCAAGGAAGAAGGTGTCGAGTTCATCGAGGTCGACAAGAAGCCCTTCTACGATGCGACTGCTCCGGTTCGCGAGAAGTACGGCGCGCCGTACGCCGAGCTGATCAAGCGTATCGAAGCCGTTCAGTAATCCTCGTGCAAGCGCATCGCGGCGGCCCGTGCCGTCGCGATGCAACCGGTGGAATCTCATGAAAAACCTGGTTCTGGGCGTCAATGACGCCATTTACCGCGCCTGCGTCATCGTCGCCGCCCTGGCCATCGTGATCATGGCGACGATCATTCCCTGGGGCGTTTTCAGCCGCTACGCACTGGGGCAAGGTCTCGGTTGGCCCGAGCCAATCGCCATTCTGCTGATGGTGCTGTTCACCTTCGTTGGCGCCGCCGCCAGCTACCGCGCCGGCGCGCACATGGCCGTGCAGGTGCTCAGTGATCGCCTGCCGCCGATGGCCCAGCCCTTCATCATCCTGTTCGTACGCCTGGCCATGGCGGCTATCAGCCTGTTCATGCTGATCTGGGGCTACAAGCTATGCCTGGCCACATGGAACCAGTACCTCAGCACCCTGACCTGGATGCGCGTCGGTATCAGCTACGCGCCGATTCCGCTGGGCGGCTTCATCACCCTGCTGTTCGTCATCGAGCAACTGCTGTACGGCGACCAGAGCAAGCGGCGGGTCGTCGATTACGAAGCCCGCGAAGAGTCCAAGGAGTCCGTGTAATGGATGCCGTCGTCCTGTTGGGCAGCTTCATCGTCCTCATTCTGCTACGTGTTCCGGTGGCCTACTCGCTCGGCCTGGCCACCCTGGCCGGCGCCTGGTGGATCGATATTCCCCTGCACGCCGTGATGATCCAGATCGCCGGCGGCGTGAACAAATTCTCCCTGCTCGCCATTCCGTTCTTCGTCCTGGCCGGCGCGATCATGGCCGAAGGCGGCATGGCCCGCCGCCTGGTCGCCTTCGCCGGGGTGCTGGTCGGCTTCGTCCGCGGCGGCCTGTCGCTGGTCAACATCACCGCCTCGACCTTCTTCGGCGCCATCTCCGGTTCATCCCTGGCGGACACCGCCTCGGTCGGCTCGGTGTTGATTCCCGAGATGGAAAAGAAGGGCTACCCGCGGGAGTTCTCCACCGCGGTGACCATTTCCGGCTCGGTGCAGGCGCTTCTGACTCCACCCAGTCACAACTCGGTGATCTACTCGCTGGCCGCCGGCGGCACCGTGTCGATCTCCGCGCTGTTCGTCGCCGGCATCGGCCCGGGCCTGCTGCTCAGCACCGCCATGGCCGCGCTCTGCCTGCTGTTCGCCCGCAAGCGCAACTACCCCAAGGGCGAAGTGGTGCCGCTGCGCCAGGCGCTGAAGATCTGCGTCGAGGCGCTGTGGGGCCTGATGACCATGGTGATCATCCTCGGCGGCATTCTCTCCGGCGTGTTCACCGCCACCGAGTCCGCCGCGGTGGCGGTGGTCTGGGCCTTCTTCGTCACCATGTTCATCTACCGCGACTACAAGTGGCGCGAGCTGCCGAAGATGCTGCACCGCACGGTGCGCACGCTTTCCATCGTGATGATCCTGATCGCCTTCGCCGCCAGCTTCGGCTACATCATGACGTTGATGCAGATCCCGTCGAAGATCACCACCGCGTTCCTGACCCTGTCGGACAACCGCTACGTGATCCTCATGTGCGTCAACCTGATGCTGCTGGTGCTGGGCACGCTGATGGACATGGCGCCGCTGATCCTGATCCTCACGCCGATCCTGCTGCCGGTGGTGACGTCGTTCGGCGTCGACCCGGTGCACTTCGGCATGATCATGCTGGTCAATCTGGGGATCGGCCTGATTACCCCGCCGGTCGGTGCGGTACTCTTCGTCGGTGCCGCCATCGGCAAGGTCACCATCGAGAACACGGTGAAGGCGCTGCTGCCGTTCTACGCCGCGCTGTTCGCCGTGCTGATGGCGGTGACCTATATCCCGATGATCTCGCTGTGGCTGCCGAGCGTAGTGCTCTGACTGCACAGAGACGGGGAACGAGGACGCCGCCCACCCGGGCGGCGTTTTACTTTGCCGACCGACGAATTCGCGGACCAGGCATGCACTGGCCGCCGCTTACCGGCATACCCCGGTAACCGAACGCAACGTATTCCGTACCGGGGTCTCAGAGGACTGGTTTATCCATGCAAACCGCCACGCCGTTTCCACGCCACATCGCTGTACTGGTCCTGGCCACGCTGGCCTGTTCGTTCGCGGCCAACCACATCGCCGCGCGTATCGCCTTCGATCACGGCACCGGCCTGCTGCTGGCCATGCTCTGCCGCGCCGGGGTGACCCTACTGGCGCTGGCCGCGCTGGTGTTCTGGCGTCGCGAATCGCTGCGCCTGAGCCCGGCCACCTGGCGCTGGCAGATCTTCCTGGGCCTGCTGATCGCGGTGCAGAGCTTTTGCATTTATTCGGCGGTGGCGCGCATTCCGGTGGCGCTGGCGCTGCTGGTGGTGAACCTGTCACCGATCCTCCTGGCGTTGCTCACCTGGGCAGTGGGCGGGCCGCGGCCGACCCGCGTGGCGCTTGCGATCATGGGCCTGATCCTGTTCGGCCTGGTGCTGGTGCTGGATGTACCCGCGCGCCTGATGAGTAACGAGGCGACGGATGAACAATGGACCGCCGGGATCCTGTTCAGCCTGACCGCCGCCGCGGTGTTTGCGGTGGCGCTGTGGGTCACCGAGCACAAGCTGTCGAGCATGGCCGGCTCGGTGCGCAGCATGCTGACGCTGATCGTGGTATTTACCGCCTCCGCCCTGCTCGGCGCCAGCGACCTGATTCCGGGTGGTCTGGGCCTGCCCAATGCAACTGCCGGCTGGATCGCCCTCGCCTGCCTGGTGCTGCTTTACGGCGCGGCGTTCTCGACGCTGTTCATCTGCATGCCGCGGCTGAACATCGCGCGCAATGCGCCGGTGATGAACATGGAGCCGGTGGCCGGCATGGTGCTCGGCTGGCTGATCCTCGGGCAGGTACTCGGGGCCATGCAAGTGCTCGGCGGCCTGATCGTGGTCGGCGGTATCGTCCTGCTGGCCTACCGCAAAAATTGATGGTGCAGCCGCCCCCCAGTCATTCGGCAATGGTGGAACGCTGCATTCGGAGCTGATCCGCTGCCTTGGAAAGCGGCTACAGAATCGCGGAAGCGGGTAGCGCAAGCCCAATCAAGGTGAAAGCGAATGCCAGCAAGGCGAAAAGCCCATCCCTCGCTACGAGCGCTAAACCGAAAGTGATCAGGGCGAGGCCGGCGAGATTCGCGGAAAAAGGCACCAGTTCCATGGGCGGCATCATCGCCGCGACCAACAGACTGCACGCCGCGATGAAGTAGCTGGCATTACCTTCTACAAAGGCCGAGAGCCGCGGCTTGATCATCCGGTCGATCCAGCTCACCGGGCGCTCCGTACGTTGCAGCGCTCGGTCCAGCCGAGCTTTCTCAATGCTGCGCTTGAGCATCGTCTGCGGTAGCCAGAACTGCTTGCGTCCCAGAAGAAGCTGAATCGACACCAAGGCAACGATCACTCCCACCAGGGTCGGCACTCCCGGGATATCGCCTATCAGTGGCATCACCACGATCAGGCCAGCCAGCATCAGGAAACTTCCAAACGAGCGCGTACCCAGACTTTCCATGATATCGCCCATTGCAACCCGTCCATCCTCCACCGGGGTTGCTCGAATCTTGTCGATCAGCTGTTCCAGGTTCATTTTGTCTCCCTCCTGCCGGGACCAGTGGCTGCCATAGCTAACCGGCATTCGCCGCCGATGCGTCGCAAGCTGCGCCGTTCATCGTTGCTCATGGCCACCCTGCGTAGCGGGACCGCGCTTGGCCTTTTCACGATCGAGGCGGGTAGGCGGCCGTCGGCTGGTCAGCCATCTTCTGACCAGCAGGTAGAACAGCGGGATATAGAACAGCCCGAGCAGGGTGGACAGCAGCATGCCGCCCATCACTCCGGTGCCCACGGCGTTACGTGCGGCCGAACCCGGCCCGGTCGAGAGCACCAGCGGCAACATGCCGAGGACGAAGGTGAGCGAGGTCATGAGGATCGGCCGGAAACGCATCCGTACCGCGTTGAGCACCGCCGTCATCAGCGGTTCACCCTTGGCTTCTTCCTCGATGGCGAATTCGACGATCAGGATCGCGGTCTTCGCCGAAAGGCCGATTATCGCCACCAGCCCGACGTTGAAATAGACGTCTGCCGCCAGGCCGCGCAGCATGGAAAACAGCACAGCCCCGAGGGCCCCGAATGGTGCGACCAGCAGGACGGCAATGGGTACAGACCAGCTTTCGTACAACCCGGCGAGCACCATCAGCACGGTCAGCAACGACAGGCCAAGGAGCCAGTAGAGCTGACCGGACGCTTGCTGCTCCTCATAGGAGGCGCCCGACCACTCGAAATCGAATCCTTCCGGCAGCTCCTCGGCCAGGCGCTCCATCTCCGCCATTGCCTCGCCGGTGGTGTAGCCCGAAGCGCTGCTACCGGAAATGCTCATGGTGGAATAGCCGTTGTAGCGCTGCAGCTGGGAAGGCCCGGCACTCCATTCGACCGTGGAAAACGCGCCGAAGGGCACAGCCTCGCCCTGCTGGTCCAGTACCTTCAGCGCCAGCACATCCTGCGGTTGCATCCTGAACGGTGCGTCGGCCTGCAGCAGCACCTGCAGGACGCGCCCGCCACGGGTGAAGTCATTGGCATAGGCGCTGCCGAAGGCCATGGTCAGGGTAGCGTTGACCTCCTCGATCGACAGGCCAAGCGCTCGCGCCTTGATTCGATCGATGCGAACCCTGAGCCGCGGTGCCTCGTCATCGCCGGACGGCCGTACATCCTCCAGCGCATCGCTTTTACCGGCGGCCTTGATCAACGCCTCGCGCGCCTTATAGAGCGCCTCATAACCATGCCCACTGCGGTCCTGCAGCTTGAAGCTGAACCCGCCCGTTTCGCCCAGCGAGGGAATGGACGAACGGTTCACCGCGTAGACCTTTGCCTCCTTGATCTGCTTGAAGGCATCGGTTGCCTGGCGCACCAGTTCCGGTGCCGTTTCCTCATCGCCGGGACGCTCATCCCAGGGAACCATGCGTACATAAGCCGTGGCATGCCCCTGGCCCTGCCCCGCCGCACTGTGGCCATACACCAGCGTGGTATTCGCAACCAGCGGATGGTCATGAAAATAGGCCTGTACCTGCCTGACGGCCTCCTCCGTGCGCTTGGCCGTGGCCCCAGGTGGAGACTGGATGACCGTCATCAGCGAACCCTGGTCTTCCTCCGGCAGAAATGCACCAGGCAGCCTGACGAAGAGCGTTGCTGCCAGCGCGACCAGCCCTGCGAAAATCACCAGAAACCAGATCGGTCGCTGCAGCATTCCGCCGACGGCACGGTGATAACCCGTCGCGGTGCCATCCAGCCCCCGATTGAGCACCCGCAACGGCCTTGGCATCCTGCCGCGCTCGCCGGCACCGCGGCCTGGGCTGAGCAAGGTGGCGCAAAGCGCCGGGGTCAGCACCAGCGCCATGACGGTGGAAATGGCGACCGCGATGGCCAGGGTCACCGCGAACTGCCGATAGATACCTCCGGTGGACCCGCTGAAGAATGCCATGGGCACGAACACCGCGATCAGCACCAATGTCGTCCCGATGATCGCCGCGCTGACCTGCCCCATCGCCTTCTTCGTGGCCTCGAACGGCGTCAGTTGCTCTTCGTCGATGATCCGCTTGGTGTTCTCGACCACGACAATCGCGTCGTCCACCAGCGTGCCAATCGCCAGCACCATGGCAAACAGACTGAGCAGGTTGATGGAAAAACCCACCAGCCAAAGCCCCAGACAGGTTCCGGCCAGCGTGATCGGAATGACGATCGAGGGAATGACGGTGGCGCGCCAGCTCTGGAGAAATAACAGCATCACGAGGACCACCAGCACCATGGCCTGCCCAAGGGTAAGCAGCACTTCCTTGATCGACGCGGCGATGAATGGGGTGGAGTCGTACGGAATGGTCCAGACGATATCTTCCGGGAACGCTCGCGCCAGTTCGCTCATGCGCTGCTTGATCCCCTCGGCGGTCTCCAGCGCATTCGCCCCAGGCGCCAGCTTCACCGCCATGCTCGCCGCGGCATCACCGTTGAGTTCGGTGCTGGCGTTGTAGTTCTTCGCCCCCAGTTCGACCCGCGCGACATCGCCAAGCCGCACGGACGCACCATCCGGCTCCACTCGCAGGACAATGGCTTCGAACTCCTCGGGCGAGCTGTAGCGCGCCTGGGTTTCCAGCGCCGCGGTAATCTCGGTGTCGCCGGCCAGCGGCCTTTCGGCCAACGCTCCACCCGGCGCCTGGCTGTTCTGCTCACGCACGGCGGTGAGTACGTCGCTCGCCGACAACCCCAGATGCGCCATGCGGTCATGGTCGATCCACACCCGCATCGCATATGGCGTGTAGTACTCGCCGATATCCCCGACGCCCTTGACCCGCCGAAGCTCGTCGACGATCCGAGTCGCCGCGAAATTGCCCAGCGCCAGGGTATCCATCGTGCCGCTGCGGGAGCTGAGCGTGACCAGCAGAACGGTATCCGGTGACGCCTGATAGACGCGGATACCCTGCTGCCGGACCTCATCCGGCAAACGCTGCTCCACCCGCCCGAGGCGGTTCTGCACATCCATCTGGGCGGTGTCGATATCCGCGCCAGAGTCAAACGTCATCTTCACCGAGGCACTGCCATTGGAGCGACTGGTGGATTCCATGTACAGGACGCCATCCACCCCATTCATTTCCTGCTCGATGACCTGCGTGACATTCGTTTCCAGTACCGAAGCATCGGCGCCTGGGTAATCGACGCTGATGGCGAGCGTTGGTGGCGCGATCGATGGGTACTGCTCCACTGGCAGACTCCGCACCGCGAGCAGGCCCGCGATGAGAAACGCCAGCGCGATCACCCACGCCAGAACGGGCCTGTCGACGAAGAAGGTCGCCTTCATCTGCCGTGGCGCCCTGAATCACGCTCGTTCTCCGAAGAGGAGTCGCGCTTACTCGCCACAGGCGTGACCGGCTCGTCGGCACGTGCCTGCTGCCAGCCATCGATGATGATTCGGTCACCGACCTCCAGGCCGTCGAGAATGATCCAGTCGCCTCCTTTCATCTGGCCCAGCTCCACCTCCTGAACCCGGGCCACGTCGTCCTCGTCCAGGCGCATCACCGTGGCGCCGCGGTCATGCATTCTCACCGCGCGCTGGGGGATGGTGATGCCTTTCGGCCAGGTTCCGAGGTGCAGCCGCGCACGAACGAACTGGCCGGGCAGCAACTGGTGGTCAGGGTTGGGAAACTGCGCGCGCAACGCCACGGTGCCGGTGGATTCATCGATGGTCATCGAGGTGAAGTTCAGGTAGCCCTCCTGCTTGTGCTCACGGCCGTTTTCCAGCACGAGTTGCACCGGCACCAGCTCATCATCGGGCAGCTCCAGCTCTCCAGACGCTACCTGATGACGCATCTCCAGCAGATCAGCGCTGGACTGCGAGAAATTCACGAACACCGGGTCGAATTGCTCGACCGTGGTCAGCAGGGTGCCATCGGCGGCACTGACCAGCGCGCCCTCGGTAACCCTCGCCCGACCGGCACGTCCAGAGATCGGCGTCTTCACATTGGTGTATTCGAGCTGCAGGCGGGCTGTCGCGACTGCAGCTCGTGCTTCTGCAACATCGGCCAAAGCGGTTCTGGTGCGCACTTGTGCCGTGTCATAGTCCTGCCGGCTGATCGCGCGATCGGCGACGAGCTGCTCGTAACGGTCCAGGTCCTGCTGGGCATTTGCGGCGGTGGCTTCGGCCCGCTGCAGAATCGCCTCGGCCGAATCGAGTCGGGCCTGCATCTCCCGCGGATCGATGCGAAACAGCGGATCGCCCGCTTCAACGTCGGTGCCTTCCTGATAAAGCGTCCGCTCCACGACGCCATCGACCCGCGCGCGGATCTCGGCGACCCGTACGGACTGCACACGACCTGGTAGCTCGGCGATGTTCTCGACCGGGCCTCGGGACACCTTGTGAACGCTCACCTCGGGGCGGGCATCCTTCTGCGTGTCGTCGGTCTTGCTCGACGAATCGTCACCTTCGCTACAGGCGACCAGACCCATGGCTAGCAGGGCCAACACGACGGGGCGTCGCATGAAAACCATCATCACAACCTTGCACACACGAAGGCGCGGGCGGCGGAGGCACCTGCTCCACCACCCGTACCAGACTGGCAGGCGCGGCGCGAGCGCCGCCTTGGGAAAGGGCTGGCGGGCTAGAAAACCAGCATGAACAGGCCGATCACGACCAGCAATCCGATGAAGAAGATGATGCCGATGGTGCTGCCGAGAAATTTCAACATGGGGTTCGCTCCTTACGTTGGGTTGTAAATCAGCTGACCCAAGCGTGGCGTCATCGTTCGTTTGAATCGGTTCCGCTTGACTGCCTATCCTTCGCTCACTGCAACGAAGATCTGCAGAGAATTGATGGTATCGAGTGGCCGATGCACGCTTGACGTCTTCTATCGGCAGGGGTGATGTGGTCGCGAGCGCAGGCGAGTCTGGAAGTGCGAAGACACAGGTTGGCTGAGCCTCATAACGCCATATGCCACGTGCGCTTCAGCGGGTCGGCCAGTGGACAGTGGGCGAGAGGGGCTGCTGCAAAGCCATGACACAATCCTGCCCGATGCTGGCTACGGCCGAGGGACAGCCGCAGCGAGGGTTACTCAGTAGCAAAGCACAAAGCCAGGAGGCTTAAGTGCCGGCCTTGCTCGCCTCCGCCTCCTCATGGGCCTGGCGCAGCCGCTCGCGGCTGTTGGTCAGGTGCAGCCGCATGGCCGCCCGCGCGGATTCCGGGTCCTGGCGCTCGATGGCCTCGTAGATCTGCTCGTGCTCGCGGCCCAGGCGCGCCTGGTAGTGCTGCTGATCGTCATGGGCCAGCCGCGCGGAATTGACCCGGCTGCGCGGGATCAGCGTGGTGCCCAGGTGGCTCATGATGTCGGTGAAGTAGCGGTTGCCGGTGGCTTCGGCGATCTGCAGATGGAACTGGAAATCCGATGACACCGCATCGCTGGAGTGCGCCGCGCTCTGGTTGAGCTGATCGAGAAAGGCGCGCATCGCGGCCAGTTGCTCGGGCGAGCGTCGCTGCGCAGCCAGCCCGGCCGATTCCACTTCCAGGCTGATGCGCAACTCCAGAATCGCCAGCAGGTCGCGTAGGGTGCCGATGGTCGCCGGGTCGATGCGCAGCCCGGTGGTGCTCGGCGTATCCAACACGAAGGTGCCAATGCCGTGCCGCGTTTCCACCAGGCCCGAGGCCTGCAGGCGCGAGATCGCCTCGCGCACCACCGTGCGACTCACACCCTGCGTCTGCATGATGGCGGACTCGGTCGGCAGCTTGTCGCCGCGCTTCAACATGCCGTCGCGGATCTGCTGCGACAGTTCGGCGACCAGCTCCTGGGCGAGGCTGCGGTGTTTGCGACGGGCGCGTGGCTGGGCGCTCTGGTTATCCATGGACGGCGATCTCTGAGAAGCGGAAGCAACCGTCATCATAGCCCAGCAGTTGTACGATAACTATTGATCCATTGCATTTGTAGGGAGATTGCGCGCAACCATCGCGCCAGATGTCCTAGGCCGGCGGGCGACAGTGGCCGGCCCGGCAGCGGTTGGCCTGATGGCTGGGGTCCTGCTGCATGAGCTTGCGCGTGACGCCGTTGGTCCAGCCGAAGCCGTCCTGCAGGGGATATTCGCCGCCACCGGCGTGCTCGGTACAGGGCCGCAGCACGTATTTTTCCACCAGCTTGTTCTCGCGCTCGAACAGGTGGCTGACGATGGTCAGCCAGCGCTCCTCGATGTCCAGCGCCAGCGCGTCATGGCCGTAGTGCTGCAGGCCGCGAATGGCGATCCACTGCAGCGGCGCCCAGCCGTTGGGGCGATCCCACTGCTCGCCGCTGCCGCTGATCTCGGTGGTGGCCAGCCCGCCCGGGGCCAGCAGGCGGGCGCGCACGGTTGTCGCGACCGCTGCCGCCTGCGCGGCGCTGGCCATGCGCACGAACAGCGGCGCCAGGGTCGCGGCGGTGAGGTTGTCGCGCTGCCGGCCGCGCCGCCAGTCATAGTCGAAGTAGGCGCCGGCGCGCGGATTCCACAGGTAGTGGTCGATCGCCGCCAGGCGATTCTCGGCGCGGCGGGCAAATTTTTCGGCACAGGCCTGCTGGCCCTTCACCGCCGACAGCTCGGCGATCTGCCGCTCGAGCTTGTAGAGCAGCGCGTTGAGGTCGATGGGCAGGATGCTGGTGGTGCGGATGGTCGCCAGCCGATGGGCATCGTCCAGCCAGCGCGAGCTGAAGTCCCAGCCCGACTCGGCACCGGCGCGCAGGTCACGGTAGACCTCGTGCCGCGGCCGGCAACTGGCGCGGGCGGTCTCGACATCTTCGCGATAGGACTCCTCGCGCGGCGTATCGCGCTCGTCCCAGTAACGGTTGAGCACCACGCCGTCGTCCAGGCAGACGCAGCGCCGGTGCCGCTCACCGGGGCGCAGCGCATCGGCACCCTCCATCCAGAAGGCATATTCCTTGTGCAGCTGCGGCAGGTAATCGCTGGCCCGGTGCACGCCGTTTTCCTCGAACAGCTCGGTCATCAGGGCGAACACCGGCGGCTGCGAGCGGCCGAGGTAGTAGGTGCGGTTGCCATTGGGCACATGGCCGTAGGTGTCGATGAGGTAGGCGAAGTTGTCCGCCATCGAGCGCAGCAAATCGCAGTGCCCGCTCTCGTCCAGGCCGAGCATGGTGAAGTAGGAATCCCAGTAATACAGCTCGGTGAAGCGCCCGCCTGGCACCACGTACGGGTGCGGCAGCGGCAGCAGCGAGGAATGCACGGGATGGTCCTGCGGCTGCCGGGTGAGCACCGGCCAGAGCCGGTCGATGTGTTCGGCCAGGCTGTCGTCGGGGTTGGCGACGAATTCCCTGACCGGCATCTCGTAAAGGCTAAAGTGCTCGTGGACGAAGGCGCCGAGATCGAAGCCGGGCTCATTGCAGCGGGCGCGGTAAGCCTCGAGGATGACTTCGGGATGGCGCCGCGGCGCGCAGTCGACGAAGGTCTTGCTGTCGGGAAAGATGCGCTGCATCTGCACCGCGACGAACAGCTCCTGATAGCGATCGGCGGGGCTTAGGGTATCGGCCAGCGAGATGGCGCTGACGTCATGGCTGAACGGCTGGTACGACTGGCTACTGGTCATTGTTCGCTGTAATTCCATAACAGACCGCCATCGACGACCAGGGTGGTCCCGGTGATGTAGTCGGCATCCGGAGAAGCCAGAAAGGCGACGACCCCGGCCACATCGCGTGGCCTGCCGAGGCGTCCGGCGGGGATGTTCTGCAGCAGGCTGGCGAGCTTCTCCGGCTGGTTCATCAGCTCGCGATTGATCGGCGTTTCCACTGCGCCCGGCGCCACGTTGTTCACCATGATGCCCAGCGGCGCGAGTTCGATGGCGATGTTGCGCATGAGCATCTTCAGCCCGCCCTTGCTCGCACAGTAGGCGGTGAAGTTGGGGTGCGGCAATTCCTCATGCACCGAACTGTTGTTGATGATCCGCCCGCCACGGCCCTGCTCACGCAGATAGCGGGCAAAGGCCTGGGCGAGGAAGAACGGCCCGCGCAGGTTGACGTCGAGTACCCGGTCGTAGTCGCCCTCCTCGGCGTCGAGAAATGCGGCGTGCGCCTGCACCCCGGCGTTGTTCACCAGGATATCCAGGCGGCCCATGCGCTCGATGCTCTCGCGCACCAGCCGCTGGCATTGCTCGACCTGGCTGACGTCCGCGGCGATGAAGCAGACCCGCCGTCCCACGGCGCGTACTTGCTCAAGGCTCGCACGGGCCTCGTCATCTTCCTCGCGACCGTTGATGACCACGTCGGCCCCCTCCTCGGCCAGGCGCACGGCGATGCCGAGGCCGATGCCGTGAGTACTGCCGGTGACCAGAGCCACCTGATTCTGCAAGCGCATTGCGACCTCCGTACGCACGTCGCCTGAACGCGACGCCGTTTCGATTGGCGATGCAGATGAGACGGAACGAGCCTTCGCGCGTTCCCTCATCCGCCGGATCGGCGCAGCTGGTCGCGCCGTGGCTTTACGTTAGCCGCCTAATCTTTCTCTCCTCCGGACAAAGGCGCAAAATGGCCGGCTCTCCGCTGCTCGTCGAAGGACGTCATGGCTACCGCCAATCTGCGCAAGGGTTATCTGCTGGGGCTGGCCACGTTCAGCATCTGGGGCATGTTCCCGCTCTACTTCAAGGCACTCGAGCAGTACGGCGCGCTGGAGATCGTTACCCAGCGGGTGATCTGGTCGGCAGTGTTCGGCTCGCTGGTGCTGCTGGTCTGGCGTCACCCCGGCTGGTGGCGCGAACTGCTCGCGCACCCGCGACGGCTTGGCGTGCTCGGCATCTCCAGTGTGCTGATCGCCGCCAACTGGCTGATCTACGTCTGGGCGGTGAACCACGACCGGATGGTCGAAGCCAGCCTGGGCTACTACATCAATCCGCTGGTCAACGTGCTGCTCGGCATGATCGTGCTGCGCGAGCGGCTGCGCCCGCTGCAGTGGCTGGCGGTGGCGATGGCCACCGTCGGCGTCAGCCTGCAGCTGCTGATGCTCGGCGAATTCCCGTGGATTTCCATCGTGCTGGCGCTGAGCTTCGGCAGCTACGGTCTGCTACGCAAGCTGGCACCGGTGGCCGCGTTGCCCGGGCTGGTGGTGGAAACCTGGATATTGTTGCCGGTAGCGCTGGTCTGGCTGTTCTGGTTCAGCAGCGGCACGAGTACGGAACCTGCGTTCTGGACCAGCAGCGACGCGCTCTGGCTGATGGCCGCAGGCCCGGTGACGCTGATCCCGCTGCTCGGCTTCAACGCCGCCGCGCGCCACCTGCCGTATTCGACGCTTGGCTTTTTGCAGTACCTGACGCCGACGCTGCTGCTGATCCTCGCCGTGCAGTTGTTCGGCGAGCCGTTCCCGGTCGATCGACAATTGGCCTTCTTCTGCATCTGGGCCGGGCTGGCGGTGTACAGCCTGGACGCCTGGCGCATCATGCGCAAAAGCGCCGGCTGAAAATGCCGGCGAACGACTAGGATTTCTCTGTCGGCTGCAGCTTGAGTTCGACCATCAGGTCGTCGGCCAGGGTTTCCAGGCGCTGCTGGAGCACTTCCAGCGACAGTTCGCTCGGCACGGCCAGGCGCACCTTGGCACGGAACAGCAGCTCGCTGCTCATCGGCGCCGGCAGCACCTCGGTATCCAGGCTTTCCAGATTCACTCCATGCTCGGCGAGCAGACGGGTGATGTCGCGGACGATGCCTGGGCGGTCGTTGCCGACCAGCTCCAGCTGAATTTCCTGCCAGCTCGCCGCTGGCTCCGTGCCGCTGTGCGCCAGCAGGACGCGAATGCCCTGCGCCTCAAGCCCCTGCAATGCGGCGGTCAGCTCGGCATGCGCCTGCTGCGGCACGGCCACGCGCAGGATGCCGGCGAACTGTCCGGCCATGCGCGACATCCGGCTCTCCAGCCAGTTGCCGCCGTGATCGGCGATGCACTTGGCCAGTCGTTCGACCAGACCTGGCTGATCTTCGGCAATGACGGTAAGAACGAGGTGATCCATGGACGGCTCCTGTGCTGGGAATTCGCTCACGCGGTAGCGACGGCCCATTAGGTATAGCAGGCAGCCGCCCCGACGACAGTCTGCGGCGCCCTCGCCCGGCGTCGCAAGGCCGAAACCACCGGCTCTTTCGGCGGACTGATTTTCCCCGGCGCTTCATGTAGTATCCGGCGACTCGGACTACAAGAAACGAAACTGTCCGTCGAATTAGAAGAACCAAGTGAGGCGAGTAATGACTGAGCGCGTTCAAGTCGGTGGCCTGCAGGTCGCCAAAGTCCTGTACGACTTCGTGAACAACGAAGCGATTCCCGGTACCGGCGTCGATGCCGCCGCCTTCTGGGCTGGCGCCGACAGCGTCATCCACGACCTGGCGCCGAAGAACCGCGCGCTGCTGGCCAAGCGCGACGAGCTGCAGGCGCAGATCGATGCCTGGCACCAGGCTCGCGCCGGTCAGGCCCACGACGCCGTGGCGTACAAGAGCTTCCTGCAGGAAATCGGCTACCTGCTGCCGGAAGCCGAAGACTTCCAGGCCACCACCGAGAACGTCGACGAAGAAATCGCCCGCATGGCCGGCCCGCAGCTGGTGGTGCCGATCATGAACGCGCGCTTCGCCCTGAACGCCGCCAACGCCCGCTGGGGGTCGCTGTACGACGCCCTGTACGGCACCGACGCGATCTCCGAAGAAGACGGCGCCAGCAAGGGCCCGGGCTACAACGAGATCCGCGGCAACAAGGTCATCGCCTACGCGCGCAACTTCCTCAATGAAGCCGCACCGCTGGAAAGCGGCTCGCACGTCGACTCCACCGGCTACCGCATCGAAGGCGGCAAGCTGGTCGTTTCGCTGAAGGACGGCAGCACCACCGGCCTGAAGAACCCGGCCCAGCTGCAGGGCTTCCAGGGCGAAGCCAGCGCACCGATCGCCGTGCTGCTGAAGAACAACGGCATTCACTTCGAGATCCAGATCGACCCGACCAGCCCGATCGGCCAGACCGACGCGGCCGGCGTGAAGGACATCCTGATGGAATCGGCGCTGACCACCATCATGGACTGCGAAGACTCCATCGCCGCCGTCGACGCCGACGACAAGACCATCGTCTATCGCAACTGGCTCGGCCTGATGAAAGGCGACCTGGTCGAGGAGCTGGAAAAGGGCGGCAAGCGCATCACCCGCGCGATGAACCCGGACCGCGTCTACACCAAGGCCGACGGCAACGGCGAGCTGACCCTGCATGGCCGCTCCCTGCTGTTCATCCGTAACGTCGGTCACCTGATGACCAGCGATGCCATCCTCGACAAGGAAGGCAACGAGGTGCCGGAAGGCATCCTGGACGGTCTGTTCACCAGCCTGATCGCGGTGCACAACCTCAACGGCAACACCAGCCGCAAGAACACCCGCACCGGCTCGATGTACATCGTCAAGCCGAAGATGCACGGCCCGGAAGAAGTGGCTTTCGCCACCGAGCTGTTCGGCCGCGTCGAGGACGTCCTCGGTCTGCCGCGCAACACCCTGAAGGTCGGCATCATGGACGAGGAGCGTCGTACCACGATCAACCTCAAGGCCTGCATCAAGGAAGCGCGCGAGCGCGTGGTGTTCATCAACACCGGCTTCCTCGACCGCACCGGTGACGAAATCCACACCTCCATGGAAGCCGGCCCGATGGT
>Ga0209024_1001781_pt1 | contig 15331 bp, 13 predicted proteins | sample AutmiccommunBRH5_FD_187380 | JGI IMG/M metagenome (GOLD analysis project Ga0209024, IMG submission 187380) | Deep subsurface microbial communities from Mt. Terri, Switzerland - Autotrophic microbial communities BRH/5 (SPAdes) (version 2) | ecosystem: Environmental > Aquatic > Deep subsurface >...
TGAAATAATCCATGTGTGGATTCTCATTAGTGGCGGTGACCGTTCGATAGGTGATTTCAAATTTTTGTTGAATAGCGTCCTTATCATGGGTCATTAAATCATGAGACAAGCTAAATGCCTTCTTGTGCGCATTGAAAAATGCAACAAGCGCTGGCTCCACATCATCGCCGCGACTTAGTGCTTGCGCCACAATCTCGACGAGCTCTTGACTTAAAGCAGTAGAGCTATCCAGAATCGCCCCGAAATTTTTATCACTGATGCCTTTAGCTCGACAGTAGACATTCAAAACACCTAAGTAAAATTGCGTTAAAATAGATAAACGCTCGGTTTTCTCGGCTGAATTGGCCGAGGTGTTAAGATAAAATGGTGAGCCTTGCATGGTAGTCTGTCGGCTCGGCGCACAAAGCCTTAACAGGGCATTGATATACTCTTCTGAGGTTGTATCTTCACCAAACCCCATCAAATCATTGATATATGTTCTATCGACTACTTGCTCTCTATGATGCTCATCAAGCGTGCGTTTAAAAAAATCCTTTGGTACGTTACATCGCTCGGCTAACACGTCTTGGATATTTTCAAAGGATGCATCTTTAGGTAAAGCGTCCAATACTGCAGTGATAAGCTGTGTGTGTGGGTCAGATTTTCCCAGTGTGAGCTGAGGAAAAACCTCATGCATTTTATTGTACAAAGAAGATAATGGGGTACCTCGGCTATCATTGCCTCGCTTAATGGTAAAGACTGGATTCACCACCTTGGAGTATGGGTCTTGGTCGCGCGGTCGTAATTGAATGCTGTACAAGTTAGAAGGCTGGGAGAGAAAATCATTCACAATATCCTGATAGTTATTTCTCATGCTGACTACCGCTTCAAGATAGGTATTAATTTGAGCCAGACGCGCTTCTTTGACTTTTCGCAGCGCATCGTCTTTCTCTAGCAATAAAATATGAAATTCAAGCATTCTTTGATAGGATTCCAATTCACTGACTGCACCACCCTTAAAAAACGCGTTTAACTCCACCTCTGACTGACACGTGTTGTTTGTGCTGATATCCCGCCCCGCAGTAAAGGGCACGCGAAGATGCACGTGATTGGTTGTAGGATTAATATGGATGTATCGCGTTGATGTTGGTTCAGTCAATGATATCCTCATGAGGCTAGCCTATTTATTAGCATGATCAAGTTGTCTTTTTCTGTTCTTTGTGACGACATTATACATTTGTTGGTTCTAAAGTGTAAATTTTGATTTAATATGGGGCTGCGTATTTTTAAGGGGTAAATATTTCCGATGGGTATACACTCATACTTAAACAGTATGCCGTTAAGAAATCGTACACCACGACCTCGATGTCAGATGGTCGCTGCCCCGTGATGGATTGTCCGTCATGCCGCATGCGATGCTCAAGTCCAAGTAGTTCTGCTGTTTTGCTCGACATAGTTTATCAAAATCGCGCGGCCGGCCACCTCCCGCCCAAACTCCAAATCAAAACCTAGACCAGATGACTCGGTAAGAGGGAAATACGAACCAGAACTAAGTTGGAACTTTAATGAGCGTGTGAGCGGCTTTTTTTCTTGGGCCATAGAATTAAGCAACTGCCTATGGAAAAAAGCATCTCTCAGGCAGAGGAGATCGTGAAATTGGAATCAGCAATCAATGTGCAAGGCTTCTTGCCAATGCCATAATCCACTATAATTCTGCAATACTATCCAAGCTTAAATTGAAATATGAAGCAGAGGGAAAATGTCTCTATTTGGTTTGTGGCCTTTAGATTCTCTAGTTTCATGATCGTATCCATTCTCCGATCATGAAGACAACTCTGTGCTTATCCAGACTCATTTCATTTTGGAAAACTCTTTTACTATACATTTTGACTGTATTTATGGTACAGTCTGGGTCTTAATTGGTCGACAGTAATATATCTATAGCCTAATCATTTAGCTAATGTTGTTACAGTTCTCATCAATAGTAAGAATAAATTTTTTATTGTGAGGTAAGATGTGTTTAAGTTTGCAGAAGGTGTAGTTAATAGCACAATCAATTTTTTTAGTCAAAAACCGCAAAAAACGCAACATCAATCCCACTTATTAACTGATCTTAAGCAGCTTCTTACGTCAGAAGAATTAAATAGAAGACCTGACATTAAGGATCGTTATGCACACCCTGAAGATACGACGACTTATACCAAAGCACGTAAACAACAAGACTTGGAGCGTTTGGAAAACATAACCGCTTCAGATTACACGCAAGAATTGAAAAGTTTTCAAGAGGCAATTTATCATATTACAGTTCAAATATTTAACAGAGATCCTGAAGGCCTATGGCGCTATATGGAACTACCTATATCTCGGATGGAAAAGTTGGAAAGCCTCTTTGAGCTAGGTTTTTTTGATTTACTTCATAAACTTTTGAAAGACGTCGCTCAAGGAAATTGGAGAAATATCTACCCTGAAAGACGCATGCCTTGCATTCTTCTTGCGATTCAAGCTGGCGAAAAAGAATTAGTGAATTACTTATTGCAAGATGAATGTGTTTCATTATCACAAAAACACTCTACGCTGGCTAGTTGCCTAAGCAATCTTATTGTAGAAGTAAAAAGTCTAAATCTTATGAATCAAGAAGATGCAACTAATATCTCAGATAAAATTTTAAGCGGACAGAAAATAAGTGCCGAAGACATGGTTAATGCTATAAAATGGGACGAAGTGTTAGTTGCACGGGAACAGCCAGGATTCGTGTGTAAATGATCTTGCTACTATAACTCGACTTTAGCCATTTTTCCCAGAGCCGTTCGCCCTGAGGAGCGTGCGCAGCACGCGTCTCGAAGGGCTCTTTAAGCAAAAATAAGCTGATGGCTCAAAGCATCGATTTTTTCTTCTGAGTATTTATCTAAACCAAGCTGGTTTTCAGCAAGTAGCCTGGGAGAGGGGCGCAGCCCGTATCCCGGGTTTTCATTTATCAATCGTCACAATCTCTCACCAAAATGTCCTTTAATCTTTTCTTCTCCCTAGCTTTCTTGGAATACCCCTAGTTTAACATAACGATGAAAAATTGAACAAGTCCATTCTCTAGCTGAGGGAGCATATCCATGCTTAACAGGATTAATCGGAATTTTAACTATTGGAATTATTGGAAAACCTGGGATACGGGCTGCGCCCTTCTCCCAGGCTACTAGCTAAAATACAATAGAAATACTTGTTGAACCTTTTTCGGTTCGGACGCTTCCGGGATAGTAGTCCTGGTTTGCGTTGATATATCACACTACTATATATTTTTAGTGTGACTTTGAAGATGGCGCGCCCGGAAGGATTGATTCGTCAGTCACTTCGTTCCTTCCTCACCGCTTCGCGGCGCACCGTGTGCGTCCAAAATGCTTCGCCGCACTTCGTGCTCTTCGCTGCGCATTTTGTCGAACCTCTTTCGGTTCGAACGCTTCCGGGATAGTAGTCCTGGTTTGCGTTGATAGATCACACTACTTTATATTTTCAGTGTGACTTTGAAGATGGCGCGCCCGGAAGGATTCGAACCTCCGACCCCCTGGTTCGTAGCCCTAATAGTCAATGAATAATCCCTTGTAAAACAATGCCTTGCGATGCATTGTATGTAAAAATTCTGCTTCAATCGGCCTGAAGTTAAGAGAAATCGGTTAGGATTTGTTACAAACTTGCTACACTTATTTTTTCTCCACTTTTGTTTTAAGTTGAGTGTTTGCTGGACTTTGTGAAAAAACACCTATCCCAGGTCAGTGATAAAAAATAAACTTTGATGTTTTTTGCCTCACCTTGGATTTTTAATGAACGACTGTTTATTATTTACATTGGTATTTTAAATGTATAAGATGCCACGCGATTAATGATGGAACAAAAAAATAAGCTAAGAGGAGTTAATGAATGAAACTGCATCTTATTCACGCTCAAATGTAAATAAGTGGTTTAGCATGTGGTGCATTTAAGTTCACTTAATATAACACCACAACTAAAACTTTAAGAGTTCGACTTCATTTAAATGTTTATTCCTTTGCTGTTTTCATTTATAGCAGAATAATCAAACTCGTAACCATGCCTTGAAAAGGTCTCTTTAACCTCTGGAGTGATAGCAGCTGGAGGATCATCGTGAATACTGTTAATTAGACCCTGAATTTCAGATTGAAATGTCTTACCATAATATTTTAATCCCTCCAAACGAACGCCCTTATCTAGCAGCATTGCTGTCATTGAAAGCATATCAACTCTTTTGTCCCAAGATCTAGTCCAACCATTACCTGGATCGAACATATAGATAAGACATTGCACACCTGCAGATGGTTTGATTGAAGCATCAACTTCACATGAAATAAAAGCCCTTTTAGTATCAAGTGAACATTCTTGTTCTAACTGCTTACTTGTCAGTTTTTTAAACCAATTTCATAGCCTCGTTAGAAGAGCTTAAGCTGCTTGGATATACAGCAACTAGTAACTCTTTAACTTCATCAGAAATATTTGGAAAAGCTTCGTTAACCTTTCTAACATAATCTGCTTGTCTTTTGCTTTTAGAAACAAACATCATTGACCTCGAATTTAAAAACAATACCGCTGATGATTATAAGTTATTATGACCAACAAATAAACACCCGGGTTTTTTTATTGCCTATTCCTTGTTCATATTATTTAGCCCCTTGTATTAGAGAAATGGAATTAGAAGGCTGTTTAGATACTATTCGTATAGATAAAAATATAGATAAAATTAATTGACAATTAAAAGCATAATATGATTAAATATTACCCACATTAATGGATTGTTTTTTCTAAATATACGAAGAAACAAGCGAGGGATTAACATTTCACTGAATTCAATTAAGCAAGTTTAAACCTGTTTCATTTTTAAATTACTAACATTTAATAGGATAAATAATGCCATTTATACATGTGACAACCTCTGCTACCCTTGTGGGTTTAGAAAAAACAGGATATCGCCTAGTCTGTTTAAGTGATTTATTATTTAAATATCATTTTGCTCCAATTGCTGGAGAAATCTCCATGGGTGGTACAGCAGGACCAATCAATGCTCCAGGTGTGGCTTTTGCAGATGTTACGAGCACGTATTGGCCAGCTGAATCATTACTACGTAGTTATGGTAGCGGAGGCTGGGAAGCATATTACTCATCACTAGCCGAAATGGAAGATGATATTGAAAAGCTTATCAAAAATAAATTAAGTACCTTGAATTCGATAATTGTTAATTTAATGCGTGACATACAAAAAGGACAAGCTATCCAGCTTCCAGAGGAGCTAAAAGCGAGATTAATTCAAAAAATTGACTTTGCCTGCGAAGAAGTAAGGCGTCTTTATTTACGAAACTATATTTTACCTGTTTATTTTAAATATCAATCAAAAGGGATAAAAGGATATCGAATACAAGCAGATTTTATGAATTATCTGCTAGAAAAAATTCCATTGGATTTTTTTAAACTACCAGAAGAGGAAAAAGAAGCTTTTATTTCATGTTTTCCAGCGTATTTTAAAGAAATATGCAAGGCTAGAAGATATCCCATGGAATACGTATTTAGCGAATATTTTTCAAAAACTATTCCGAATGAGCAAATAAAAACTCTAAATGAATACAGGTTAGCAACAGCACTGATGGATCCAACTAGGAATGATTTTATTGATTATTATATGCATGAGCGGGAAGATGACTCATCAGTCTATACGTTGGACTGTGAAAAATTGTCATCAATAATAGAAAATGCTTGCGATACCTTATCTCAACGCATAGAACTTTTAAAAATACTATTGAATACACGTGGCGCACAAGAGATGACAGCAGAAGAAAAGCTTTTGTGTACAAATAGTTATCCTATTGTTTTTATACTGGAGGATGATACAAAACTGGAGAACTTGGGTCAGGAATTTAGGGCGCATACAGACCTGAAACTGGGTATCGATATCTTGAGAATTGCCACAACTTCTCAGCACTTTTCTCAGGTACAGGCTTTTTTATGGAAAGCTAATTTGGATAATGTGAAAATAATTTCAATTGATGATTTGAAAACGAAACCAAAACTCCATACTTTTTTTGGTGGTAGTAGTAACCAAGGAACTGACCCATTCGCACAGCCAATGGATCTACAATTTAATGCCTGAAGATGCAATTTAAGCTCGACAACTGAAGACAAATGAGGAACTTACGTAAACGAAAAATTTGATTTTCTGGGTTATACATTTAGAGCCAGAAGGTCGAAGAGCCGATATGGTAAGTTCTTCATTAATTTTAGTCCTGCAGTGAGTGACAAAGCAGCCAAAACAATGCGCCAAACTATGAGAAGCTGACGACTGCAACTACGCAGCGATAAGAGCATTGAAGACTTAGGCCATATGTTTGATTCAACCATTAATGGCTGGATAAATTACTATGGGAAATTCTATAAGTCAGAACTTTGCCCCCCTTGGTTAGCCCCGTGATCTTAATAAATCAGTGTCCATTTTTTTTAGCGATAAGATGGCCTGCGTTTTTTACAGATCTGGCAAGTGGGCATAAAGATGGTTGTTCGGAGCAATAACTTTTCGAAGCTGCATGTATTATTTTAATCTACCTTGATTTATAATGACACAAATTTACCTGTGCTATAAATTATCAAGCACCATAAAAGCTGTCAACCACTGACACATCAAGCAAATTCCGAGGGCATAATGAGTTTTTTAGGCATCTTAACAGAAATCAATTCCATTAAGTATTAAAGTTCTCCTGTTATTGATATAGTGGGCCGCATAACAGAAAACTATCCGCATAGAGCAGGTGGTTTTCTGTTATGCGGAAATGGCTGGTTTAAATGCTTCAACAAGCAATTTGTCGTTGGGATGCAATTTTGACAAAAGAGATGAGCGCTTGAAGTTTATACAAACTCATTTCTGCTTGGTGAATGTCGTCCAAAGATATCTGCATCCGGTAACCGTGCAGATCATTTACACAACAATTTAATTCAAACAGAATATGCTCGACCTCATTTTGAAAGATTGCTGATTTTTGCATGGTATGCTCCTTTAAATTAAAGGGAATTAGCCCCAAAAGGGACGAAAATCCCCAATGGGTTATGCAATGAAACAATCACCGACCTATCGGTTGATTTGCCTAACTGTTAAAGATGATATGCTATTTAAGCATTCCATCGGCGAAAAGCCGTAAGACGTGTCCATATTTCCCGACTAAACGTTCCGCCACGAATTAGGGAAGAAAGATGGCGTTATCACAAGACCTTAAGGTTTCGCTAGATTCTCGCTAGCTCGTCAGTTGTGTTAATTTCATGGTAACACATTACGATAGAATGTAAACACTAAGTGTGTTTTTTTGTGGTTGGAGTGTATGCTTCCAAACCGCGATGATCCTGCCCATGGCTAATGTATCATCAGTAAGAAAGTGCTCAGTATTAGGTTTAGCAACTTGATTTGTCGGGATGGTGTATTGAAGCCGTAACCTTCTCTTTATCCGAGATAAATTCTAGTGATCGAGATACGCGAATGCCCAAGCAGGGTACTGAGTATTTCTCTTGCGGTTCTATCAATGATTTTTTCTTCTGAAGAAAGGTTTTTATAAGGTTTGCCACCTTGAATAGGACATAATAATGGTGTTTTGGTAGGTGATAGCTGAGCGGTTAGTTCATGATAACGATTTTGGGCATAAGCATGGCGAAGACCATGAAGTTTATTAACCCTAAGCAGTTCGATTTGCTTTTGGTAATGGCTTAGATGGCTTTTATAGGTTCTGTTCTCAGGTATCAATGAATGGTGAGGTTTGATCATTTTGGATGTTTTGTATAACCAGTTTTGCTGTGCTTGATTGGTGATTGGCAGCGTTCTTCCAATCCCGCCCTTGGTCCAGCTGGGCTTAATGACTAAGGCATTTCCTTGCCAGGCTTCTGATACCACCAATTTCATTGATTCCTCTCGCCTAAGACCAAATAAGGATTGGGCTTCCAATGATAAGCGTATATGGGGATCAGTGCATTTTTTTAGGTCGATATTGAATATCGCCTTGTTTTTGCTTGGGATATAAGTTCTGCGAGGGATGTTGTAGCTGTTATTATTTGCTTTGATCAAATTGGGTTTATCAAGCAAATTGGCCGTTTTACGAAGTTTAGCCATGTAATTTTTAATCGTGGCTGGATTTTTATGTTGCTCTTTCCAGTGCGCTACCAATACATGAATATGCTTTGGCTTTAAGCCGTTAATGTGGCCTAACTTGTATCCCAGCTCATGTAAATCTTTCATGCACCGGTGCAGCATATGGCGCATATCCGCAAGACTTGCATGGGAATAACTGTCAATTTGATTGACGAACTCATTAACCGAAAACTGAGCGCTGCGGAGTTTATTGCTCATTTAAATATCGCCATAGACTGGTTCTGGATTTTACGCCCATCTCATCCTTAATTATCCAGTTTAATTTGTATTGGCTTAAGGTTGTTGATAATTCCTGATTCAGCCATTTGGCGTAAAGGTATCGCCAGGATTTTGATTTGGGTAGCTGCAGTTGGTTAAGGTTGCTTCGTAGTCTGGTCTTGATGTCTTGTTCACCATACACCTGCAATAGATTATAAGGACCTTGAGTTAATTCTTTTAGTAAATCAACAATGTCTGTCTGTATTTCTTTGCGATAGGGCACCATTCTGTCCTGGCTGTTAAAGGTGATTTCTCGTGTTAACCATAGATTGTTTTGTTGGGTGTGAATATCAGGTTTGATTCGTATGGCTTCACTGTATGTCAGGCCAAAAGCAACCTGTAAAGCTAGAATGATGCGAGTCAAAGGGTCTTCTATTTGTTGCCAGAAATCTTGAGTAATCTGTATTTTCTTCTTTTTCCTGAAATTCCGCACAATGTTCAACTGTCGATTGGTAAGAGTGGTTTGTTTATTGTCAATATCATTTAGGAATTTTCTGATGATGGTCAGGTGATTCAGCATGGTCGCTGGCTTGATTTTTTTCTTGCGCCAAAGGATGGTTAATTGCTTTAAATGGTCATTATTGAAGGATGACCAATCATTAGGCGTATTTTTTAGGGTGTATACATCCTGGGTGAGTTTTAATATGACATGATTACGAAATCGACGCGTCTTTAAACCGCCCTGGCGATTATTTTTGATATATTGCTTGGCTTCTTTTCTTAATGAATATTGCTGCATAATCTCACCTGAAAAATATTTGCCCTGACTTTGGTTTAGTGTTGGTCGAGCGGTTCACTCAAAGGCGATACCCAGCGAATGCTGCAAGGCTCGAAAAGCTGGCAAATCAGCGGTTGAACGTCAAATCAATTTGCCGTTCGGTTTTTTCTGGTTGTTTTCCTCCTTATTTTTTTAAAAGTGACAGACACGACAAAGCCGAGGCTTTATCCTGATTTCATAGATCATGATGAAATGATCGGCTACCGAATGGTAACGACTCCTGAACAACGATTTCCCGACTGAACGTCCAAGCCACAAGTTAGGGAAGGGGAGTGGCTTTAGTACTAGACCTTAATGGTTTCGCCTGTTTCACAGGCTCGTCAGTAGTACTTAGTTAAAAATTATCAAACTGGTGTAAGTTGGGCAAGGATTTTAAGGGTTTAATTTGTTCCATCCCGCGGTGCGGGAAGGAACAAATTGTCGGAATGTGTTGATTTTACAGCGTAAAATCAAGGATGGTTTTCTGCGTCACTGCACAAAAATGCAGTGACGCAGATTCCAAATAAAATTCTGGATAGACTCGAAAAAGCCAATACGCCTAACTTCGTTCAGGCATTATCCGTCCTCGATGAAGAAGCAAAAAATATTATCGCTGAACTATGGCTGCATCACACAGGATGGCTATGAAAGCTATATTCACTTTTGCGTCGAGACATTTTGTTGATATTTAAGTGTTTTGATCTCTGCCTCGGCATCTTGCAATGCAGACTTTAATACAGACATTTCCTTATTTATTTTGTTTAACTATTTTCTGCTAATATATTTAAAAATAATTGCAGAAGTTGTGGCCACTACTACAGGGTAGCCAGTGGCTATGATTTCTAGCTCATACATAATAAATCCTAGTTGTGTTTTGTGGTCAGTAATCCAGTAATTTAGGAGTAGTGACCCCATTTAGCATGGCCATCAAAAGAAATGATAAGCTAAATATAAATAATATTGCAAAAACTGCTCATTTGGCAGTGGTAATGTTATTACCATTAATCATACACATTTTTGCGATGACCAACATGCACAACTAATATGGTAAAATGCTGATCTTCAATTTTGGCAATAATCCGATAATCACCAATGCGATAACGCCATAGTCCAGCTAAATCACCCGATAATGATTTCCCCCATAGATCGAGGATCATCAATTGGCATGATTTTTTCTTTCAGATACTTAATAATCTTTCTTTGCGCGGTGTGTCCAAGCTTTTTAAGATCTTTCTCAACAGCAATATCAAACTCAATCTTCCAAGCCAAGGCGATCTTCCATTTCTTCTAAGCTAATACGTGGATTTTTCTTTTCTAATCGCGACAGCGCAAGTAAATGCGCCTCCTGCTCATCAAGAAAGGATTCAAGCGCCTGTTTAACATAGTAATTTTTTGAGCGGTGCGTTTGCTCGGAAAGTTGTGATAAGCGCTTTTCAAGCTTTTCAAGCTTTTCAGATAATCGTACGGCTAACATAGCTTCACCTACAATTTGTTATACATATATGACAAACATAACGTAATTTTACGTTTGAAGTATTAAATGGCAGGTTTGAGATAAATAAGGTACGTTATCTATCTCAAAAATGATCAAGTTAGGAAGAATCTTACGGAGAGACTCCTCGGAGTGCACTTTGTAATCAAGATCCAATTCAAACCGGATTCCATACCGATAATTTCAAATATTACATGCTATATTTAATAAACTTGTTATCAATAATAATTGATATGGAAATTACAGACACAGCTTATTTCTTGCGCAAAAGGTATATCTTAACCCTTGTCCTACTGGGGCTGTTTTTTGTGGGTTCTTTTTTACATGAATACTTGAGCTTACAAAAAATCAAACAATTCAGTAACGCCATTGATAGAGCCGGTTTTATGCGAAAACAGGTTTATGAAACGGCGTTGTATGTCTCTGCATTACGGATCGCGCAGGATAAAACAACCCAAGTGACGTTAGCTGAAGACATTCAAAATAGCTTAAGAAATTTTAAGATGAACCGCGATCTATTTTTAGGAAACATTAGCTACTTCAATCGAACAATTACGCATTTAATGCGGAACCATTTGTTAGACGATAATAAAAAAAATTACCACATAATTGAAAATTATGTGAATAAAATAAATGCGTTAATGCAAGAAGCGCAGCTTCGTAACCTGCCTGTCAATCTGTTTATTGAGCAATTAAATCAAACCACAAAAACCGCGGCGCTTGTTTTTCATGATGGGGTACTAGCACTGGATCAAAAAATGATAGAAACGATTAGATTTCAACTATGGATTCAGTTTTTGTACCTGATTCTATTTTTAATTGGTCTGCTTTTGCTCTTGCTTTTTGTATATTTTCCTGTTGAGCATCTTCTCGTCACTCATGAACAAAAATTATTAGATAAAATTAAAGCGTCACTTGAAAAGGCTGAATATAGCGAAGAGAGTTATGGACGCTATATATATTTATTGCAGCATGCGCCCGTGGGTATTACGGTCTTTGATGTTGGCAAAGGTGTTTTTATCGATGCTAATGCAAAAGCATCCGAGATGTTAAATTATAAACAAAACCAACTGATAGGGCTTTCTCCTGCAGATATAAGCCCAGAAAAACAACCGGATGGTACACCATCTAATGAGGCAGCAGCTGATGTAATTGCTAAGGTAAAGAAAAAAGGTTCTGCTACTTTCGAATGGACTTATCAGTGTTCTGATGGGCGAAATATTCCTTGCCTTGTTAATTTAAATTTAATCCAAGCAGAGAATAAGCGTTACATGCAAGGTGTGTTTGTTGATATTAGTGTGCAAAAAGAACTTCAAGCAGCTTTATTGGAAACAAATAAATTACTTATAGAGGCTAATTCTGCCAAGTTAAAATTTTTGTCCGTTATGTCGCATGAGTTGCGTACGCCTTTAAATTCAATACTGGGATATACGGAAATGCTCAAGGATGGAATGGCAGGCGAAGTAAATGAAGAGCAGCATGATTACTTAAATGAAGTGCATCAAAATGGCCAACAATTGCTGCAGTTAATTAATGACGTGCTGGATTTAAGTAAATTTCGTTCTGGAAATAAAGATCTTCAATTGGAAAAAGTGAACATGCAATCTTTAATTGAAGAATGTTTATTGCATATCAGAGGGTATCAAAATAATAAAAAGCTGCAGTGGGAGACGGATTTTCAGGCAGTAAAAAACGAAATAGTAATTGACCCACAAAAAATCAAACAAGTAATCCAGAACTTATTATCCAATGCCATTAAATTTACACCTGAAGGTGGGAAGATTTCTATTCAGACTGAAAATACTAAAGATTATTACCTTATTAAGGTAATAGATACAGGTATTGGAATTCCAGCTGCAACAATCAAGCAACTTTTCGAACCATTTATACAGGCTGATAATTCTTTGACAAGAGAATCAGGCGGCACGGGACTGGGCCTGGCCATTACGAAAGAAATTGTTGAGATGCACCATGGAGAGGTTAGCGTGCAATCAAAAGAAGGAGAGGGTTCATGCTTCATGGTTAAATTACCATTCAAGGAGGCTCAAGATGAGCAAGCGAATCTTGATAGTTGATGATAATCCTAGTGCACTGAAGATGTGTGTGAATATTGTTAAAAAAGCCTACCCAGACGTAGTGGCTACGCAATATATTAAAGAAGTACTTACTGAGATTATAGAGGGTAAATTCGACTTAGTATTAATGGATGTACAAATGCCTGAAATGAGCGGCATCGAAGCAGTAAAAAAAATTCGTGCAAGCGAATCTCATCACACCAATATTATTGCACTCACTGCTTCCATCATGGCTGAGAATAAAAAAAATATTCTAGCTGCAGGGTTTGATGAAATTATTGGTAAACCTTACAGCTATAAATTCTTGTTGCAAAAAATAAAGGAGTATCTGTAATGATTCAACTCATGCAATCAAAGGTACTCATAGTTGATGACAATTTTAATAATGTAAAATTGTTAAATACCATCATGAAGCATGAGAACTATACGACGTATTTAGCTAACAATGGATACGAAGCCTTGGAAAAATGCAATCAGTATTTACCTGATATTATTCTATTGGATATCATGATGCCGGGGATGAGCGGATTTGAAGTAACGGAAAAAATAAAATCCAATGAAAATTTTGTAGATATTCCTATTATATTAATTACTGCCTTAAATGATATGCAAGCAAAAGTAAAAGGGCTTTCTTTAGGCGCAGAAGATTTTATAACCAAGCCTTTTAATCACAAAGAAGTGTCTTTGCGGGTTCGTAATTTATTACGTTTAAAAAAAATGAACGATTTGTTACGACACAACATGCATTTATTAAACTACGTTGACGAGCTGACTTCTTTACCGAATTTAAATGCATGCATTAATCTCCTTAGTGAAAGAATGACGGAAAACTCAGAGCCTTTTATTCTCATGGCGCTTCAAATTGATGAATTACAGGCGCTAAAGATGGCATTTGAGAAAGAAAAGCTCAATCTTATTATTAAATCGGTAGCGGATCGGCTTATAAACTTTGCTAAACAATATAAGGGTCTTCTCAGTCATCAGGACAGTGGTAATTTTTTTATGATTTTGCCTTTTATGCAAAAATCTGACTTAACCGATTTCAGCGAACAATTAAAACAGCGCTTTAATAATACGTTTTTTTTAGAAGATGAAGAGCTGACAATATCGCTTTCATTAGGGTGCACCAGCTATCCAGGTAAGTACAATAAACCAGAAAATTTACTACATATTTGTCATTCCCTCATTTCACAGAATACAAAACCGTTTAAAATTAATTATGATGATCAGGGTTTAAACACGCGAGCATCGGAATTTTTAAGAATCAAATCGAACCTGCAACAGGCAATAGAAAAAAATGAAATTCTGCAATATTATCAGCCTATCATTGATTTAAGCAGTGAAAAAATTATAGGGGTTGAAGCGCTAATGCGCTGGAAAAATAGGAATGGTTTTATACCACTGGCAAAATTTATCCCCATTATTGAAAATGCTATTTATACGCAAAAATTTCATGAATGGACGTTAAATGCCGCAACCATTTTGGCTAATGAAAAAAAATTGCAGATAAAAAATTTTTATATTAGCGTAAACGTCTCACCAGAGGTTTTTTTAACTGATTATTTTATTCCTTCTATTGAACATGCATTATCTCAATTGAACGGTTCTTCTGTTCGGCTGGCTATCGAAATTACAGAAAGTTGCATTTTGACTGATCCACTAAAAGCCATTGATAGGCTGGAAATATTAAAAGAGAAGGGCGTGAATACCTTCATTGATGATTTTGGCACAGGCTATTGCTCTTTTGCTTATCTTAAAGACTTACCCGTTTCTACGTTGAAAATTGATAAATTGTTTATCGATGATCTCGTAAAATCTAAGTCAGCTTATGCTGTGGTAGAGTGTATTATATCTTTAACCAAAAATTTAGGACTAAGCGTGATAAGCGAAGGAATAGAAACCAAAGCACAGCTAGAAGCGTTAATAAATTTAGGATGTCATGCAGGCCAGGGTTTTTTATTTTATCAACCAATGAATCGTGATGATTTGTTGAAATTGCTAACAAGCAACCAGTGAGTAAAAAAGTGCTTTTTTATTTGCTAGCTTATCAATAAAACAATTTGAACATGACTTTTTACTAGGATTCTGGCAAGGGGTATCTTAATTAAAACTGACGTTTAAAAACGTATTTGCAAGTCGCATCATGCGCCTCGGACATGAAAGTTAAGGCGGTTACTTCCTTCTTGTTTCGCCTTATACATAGCTTTGTCAGCGGTCGTCAGTAACGTATCAGGCTCGGTACCATCTTGAGGGCTGCGTGCTACACCAATGCTACCTGTCAGACAAATAGTATTTTCCTTGATTTTAAAAGGTTTTTCCAATTTAGTGCGAATTTTCTCGGCAACAAGTTTAGCTTGTTCATCATCAACATCGGTAAGAATCACCGTGAATTCATCCCCACCTATCCGTGCGACTGTATCAGTAGCACGTACACAGGTTTTAATCCGCGAAGCAGCTTGCTTTAGTAAGCGATCCCCCGCGTCATGCCCCAGATCATCATTTACGCCTTTAAAATTATCCAAATCAATAAATAGCAAAGCCAAGGGGTTCTTGGTTCGCCTTGAATGCTTAAGTGCTTGTACCAGCCTATCTTGGAAC
>Ga0209024_1001784_pt1 | contig 15295 bp, 13 predicted proteins | sample AutmiccommunBRH5_FD_187380 | JGI IMG/M metagenome (GOLD analysis project Ga0209024, IMG submission 187380) | Deep subsurface microbial communities from Mt. Terri, Switzerland - Autotrophic microbial communities BRH/5 (SPAdes) (version 2) | ecosystem: Environmental > Aquatic > Deep subsurface >...
GCCAATTGCGCCGCCTCGTCTTGCACTGAGACATCCCCTGCAGCAAAGCCCGGCAAATCATGCACTTCACAAGGGCTAGTCAATCCAATGCCAAGAGTCGCATATTGCAGCTTGTGCGCGTCGATTCCGGCCTCTTTAAGCCTCGTCATGTAGGCATTAGCCGTGGTGTGCTGGCAATTAACGCGCAAACTCATCGGCGCATGTGTATCATTGGCTTGCATGATGGCCTGCCAATCATTTGGCCAGTCACGCCGCAGTCGCTTGATTAGCCATTTGGGATGGTTATAAAGAAATGCGGGATCATCATTTAAGGCCAGTAATAATGCGTCCTGCTCACGGCAGAACGTGCGCAAGACGGCATTTACCAAGCCTTTGGCCCAGGGTTTTTTGAGTTGCTCTACTAGAGCTACTGTTTCTTTTACCACGGCATAATCCGGGATGCGCAGGTAGTGTAACTGGTACAGTCCTATGAGCATGCTCACCCAGACGTCTAATGCTTTAGGACGTTTCGTAATCAGGCGGTCAGCTATTGCTTGCAGGCGATAATAATGACGGCAAACCCCAAAGCAAATTTCTTTACTCAGTGGCGTTAAATTAGGCGTTGCCTGCATCAGGTGGGAAAGGTGGGTGTTGCCCTGCAATAACTTGGTAAGAATATGCAGCGCATCTAAGCGCTCGTTTTTTTTCATTGTAAAATCAGGTTAACGTGTAATTGACAACGCCCGGCATTCAGCCAGTCAGCCACCGACATGGCTTTAGCCCCGGGAAATTGGATGCGTTCGACTAATAGAGCGTTTGCGCCAGTGGCGACTAGCATGCCGCTTTTATCCAGGGAGATAATAGTTCCCGGGGGATTGGCGCACGCCTTTTCAATCACCTGCGCCTGGTGAATGCGCACCACCGTATCGTTTGCATGGGTGTAGGCAATCGGCCATGGATTAAATGCGCGTATTTGTTGATCAATTTCTTGTGCGGTTTTATGCCAGTCTATCGCCGCATCTTCTTTATTAATTTTCGGCGCATAAGTTGCTTGGGTATTATCTTGTGCTTCTGCCTGAGCTTTGCCTGATGCCAGTGCATCCAATATTTGCAATAGTGGGGCAGGTGCCAGTTGAGCCAGGTTGTCATGCAAGTGCTCGGCCGTGTCGTTTTGCCCAATCGGGCAGGTGGCTTGCGCTAACATGGCGCCGGTGTCCATGCCAGCGTCCATGTGCATGATGGTCACGCCACTTTCTTTATCCCCATGCAATATGGCATGTTGAATAGGAGAAGCACCGCGCCAGCGAGGCAATAGCGAGGCGTGAACATTAATGCAGCCTAAGCGGGGCACATCAAGTACTGCACGTGGCAAAATGAGGCCATAGGCAATGACTACCATGATGTCAGGAGCCAGAGTTGCTAGTGCATCAATTGCTTGTGGTTCTTTAAAGTTAACAGGTTGATATACCGGCAACTGGTGAGCCATGGCCCATGCTTTAATGGCTGAGGCCTGTAATTGACGCCCACGACCGGCAGGTCTATCAGGTTGCGTATAGACAGCTTGCAGCTTATGTTTTGATCTGGCAATTGCCTCCAGGCAAGGCAGGCCAAATGCAGGTGTGCCTGCAAAAACAATGGATAATGACTTCATGGTTTCTGCACGTTGTGGCGCTTGTATTTATCCAGTTTTTTTCGTGCCATGGCGCGTTTCAAGGGCGAAAGCAGGTCGATGAACAACTTGCCATTGAGGTGATCGATTTCATGTTGAAAACATTCAGCCAACAGCCCTTCGGCACTCATTTCAAAAGGTTTACCAAAACGATCTTGTGCTCGCACAGTTACTTTTTCAGCGCGAATGACTGTATCATAAGCACCAGGCACTGACAGGCACCCTTCCTGATATTCAATCTGACCTTGGGAGTCTATAATTTCAGGATTTACCAAGACTAATTGCTGGGCTTTATCACCGATAATATCAATCACAGATAAACGCAGGTTAAGACCAATTTGCGGGGCTGCAAGGCCGACACCATTGGCTTGATACATGGTCTCAAACATGTCATCAATTAAGGTTTGCAGTGCGTCATCGAAGGTTGTGATTTCACAAGCGACACGCCGTAGTCTTGGGTCAGGTAAATAGATAATCTTATGAATTGCCATAGGGAGTCTGTTTTAAAACAATAAATGCATGCTATTATCCCTAATACCATGTGCTGCCGCAAGATACTTGAGGTTTTTATACTGCGCGCCCTGCGATTTTATCGGCAGGTCAGACAGCGAAAAAAACAGTATCTTCAGGTAGAATGGGTATATCCTCATGAATGCCAAGGATTGTTTCATGCGATACATGTTATTTTTATGCTGCTTTATCATGTCTTTGTCCAATTATGCGCTGACGTTGCGACCGGACGCACCCACCCGTTATGTGGTGAAACAAGGCGATACCCTATGGGATATTGCCAATCGTTATTTAGCTCACCCGTGGGAATGGAAACCATTGTGGCATGCCAATCCGCAAGTAAAAAACCCTAACCGCCTATACCCCGGGGCGATATTGGAATTGCGTTCTTATAAACAGAACCCTTACTTGAGGGTTCTCTCGAATGGCACGATTAAATTGTCGCCCTACATGCGACCCATGCCGTTGGAGAATGCAATCCCACCGATTCCTCTAAGTGATATTAAACCATTTCTGGATGCCTCCCTGGTTTTAGACAAAGACAGTTTATCCAATGCGCCTTATATTGTTGCTTTTACCACCGAGCATTTACTGGGCGGCCAGGGAGATGAGGTGTATGTTAAAAATTTATGTCCTCCCGCACCACCACTTGGAACAACCATTTCTTATGCTATCTACAGGCCATGTGGACAATATATTGATCCGTTAACTAAAAATTTTCTAGGATATAAAGCCTTGATGATAGGGTATGCAGAATTGGTGCGTCGAGGGGATCCTGCAACGATCATGCTCACCGATATCATGCAAGGGGTGGAGTTGCTTGATCGTGTCATGCCAAATAATCACCCTGAATTTGATTTTTATTTTGAGCCAAAAGCCCCTGCTATCCCTGTTTCAGGCTTGATCATCGACTTACCTGGTGATTACTCGCAAGGTGCTGAGGGATTGGTTGTGGTGATTAATCAAGGTAAAAATGCAGGCATTCAAGCCGGGGATGTGTTGGGTGTTTATAGTGAGGGTTCCAACGTGAGAAACCCTAAATGCCCGGATTGCGTAAGACTGCCTCCGGAGCGCATTGGTGAAATCATGGTGTTTCGTACCTTCAGCTGTACCAGTTTTGCCTTGGTGGTGCGCTCTATTCGGGCCATTAAAATATTGGATAAAGTCTCCAACCCATGAAAAATAAACAGTATCTGCTTGCTTTAAATCGCATTAATCAGATTGGCCCGCGTACCACAGCAAAATTACTGGCGCGCTGGCCCGATCTGGAGGAGTTGTTTCAGTTATCAGCACAGCAATTGCAATCAGCAGGCTTGCCTGCCGCCATGGCTAATTCCATCGCGGCTTTTAACCTGGCTGAAGTTGAAAAAGACTGGCGCTGGCAGGAGCAGGAAGGTCATTTCCTGCTTACCTGGGCTGATGCGGATTATCCTTTTCTATTAAAAGAAATTCATGATCCACCGCCGGTTCTTTATGCTCGAGGGCATTTATCCGGGTTGCGGCAACCAACCGTTGCCATGGTAGGCACCCGTAAACCGTCTGTCACAGGGAGTGAAACCGCGTGGCGTTTTGCTTTTGAATTGGCGGCGCATCAGGTTACGATTGTGAGCGGTCTGGCGCTTGGCATTGATGCACAGGCTCACAGCGGTTGTTTGCAGGCAGGAGGAAAAACCATTGCGGTGATGGGAACAGGCATTGATTGCATTTATCCTCGTCGTCATCAGCGAATGGCAGAAAATATTTGTCAAAATGGCCTGTTATTAAGTGAGTTTCCTTTGCAAACTGCGCCAATAGCTGGACATTTCCCCCGTAGAAACCGTATAATAAGCGGTTTATCATTGTCCATATTGGTAGTTGAAGCGGCAGTACGTAGTGGTTCCCTGATTACAGCGCGCCTCGCACTTGAGCAAAATCGCGACGTTTTGGCAATTCCAGGCTCAATCCATAACCCACAGGCCAGGGGTTGTCATTATTTGTTACAACAAGGTGCGAGGTTAGTGACATCAAGCGAGGATGTATTGAACGAATTACAACTGGACGTGATAAAAATGGCGGGTGATGACCCAATGCCTGCACTTGCATGTGAGAATAAAAACCTAGTAAAGTGCATTGGGTTTGAGACTACCACGGTTGATCAAATCATTGAGCGCAGCGGTTTAAGTGTTGGAAAGGTGGCTTGTGACTTGGCTGAATTGGAATTACAGGGCATTGTTAAAGCAGTACCTGGTGGCTATATGAGGTGTACATTATGAAAGATAGCTTGTTTGAAATGCTGTTAAATTTATTTGAAAAGACATTGGCCCAGCTAAAAGAAAAACATGTTTCTGCAGAGGCAGGTGAGACTGATCATGAGAAACAGGATGAAGCTCATCCATCACCGCTTCTAATCACGCAGGCAGAACTGCCTACTGAATTTATCAAATCTGCACAACTGAATTCCATCCGGGTATTTACCTCCGATGAGCAGATCAAATTAACCAAAGCCAGTTATCAGTTTTTAATGCGGATGTCTACCTGGGGTATTATTACTCCAGAGTTATTGGAACTAATTGTTAATCAGCTGATTTTTTCTGAATCACGCTTTGTTGATCTGCAAGAAACCAAATGGACCATTCGTAATACACTCGCTGAGACATTAAATGCCGAACAGCTTGCTTTTCTTGACCTGGTGCTCTATCAAAGAGAAGATGAGTTGCCACTGCATTGATGATAACAGGAAGCAATTTATCCCCACTGGGGAAAGCAACGGGTAATAACCTGTTTATTTAAATCCCCTCATCCGCTTATCGGGTACCTTCCCCCATGTCTGGGGCGATGGGAAAACTGAGGGAAGTTATTTAGGGTTTAATGTCACATGAGCAAGTATCTGGTTATTGTAGAATCTCCCGCGAAAGCGAAAACCATACAAAAATACCTTGGAAAGGATTATGAGGTGCTCGCGTCTTATGGGCACGTGCGTGATTTGCCCCCGCGCAAAGGTTCGGTTGATCCGGATCATCAGTTTGCGATGACCTACAGCCCAATTGAGAAAAACGCCAGGCACATTGAATTGATCGCAAAAGCCTTAAAAAAAGCGGATGTGCTTTTGCTAGCCAGTGACCCTGATCGCGAAGGGGAGGCGATTTCATGGCATGTCTATGAATTAATGAAAGAGCGTAATCTTTTAAAAGATAAAGCAGTCCACCGTATTTTTTTCAATGAAATCACCAAGTCAGCAATTAATGAAGCAATCAATAATCCCCGTGCTATTTCAATGGACATGGTCAATGCGCAACAAGCTCGACGCGCCCTGGATTATTTAGTTGGTTTTAACTTGTCTCCTTTATTGTGGAAAAAGATACGGCGCGGGCTGTCTGCCGGCCGTGTGCAAAGTCCGGCATTACGTCTCATTGTTGAGCGCGAAGAAGAAATTGAGCGATTTGTAGCCCAGGAATATTGGAAAATACTAGCCCAGTGTGATCATGAATCCACACCGTTTGGTGCACGCTTAACCCATTACCAACAGGAAAAATTGCAGCAGTTCACTGTGAATCAGGAACAGCAGGCGCTGGATGTTAAAACAACCCTTTTAAAACAAGCCAATGGCATACTGCTGGTTGAGAACGTTGAGAAAAAGCAACGTAAACGCAACCCCGCAGCCCCTTTTATTACCTCCACCCTGCAACAGGAAGCGGCGAGGAAATTAGGGTTTACTGCACGAAAAACCATGATGGTAGCGCAACAATTGTATGAAGGGATAGACATTGGTTCCGGCACCATGGGTTTAATCTCTTATATGCGTACTGATTCGGTCAATCTGGCCTCTGAGGCAATAGAGGAAATCAGAGACTATATTTCGCAACGTTATGGCGAAGAAAACCGTCCTAAAAGTGCGAGAGTTTTTAAAACAAAATCAAAAAATGCTCAAGAAGCGCATGAAGCGATACGCCCTACCTCGATTAAACGCACCCCTGAAATGGTGCAGCAGGCATTAACGCCTGATCAATTCAAGCTCTACAATTTAATTTGGAAGCGCACACTTGCCTCGCAAATGACAGAAGCGCTGATTGATACGGTCGCCGTTGATCTTAGTTGTGGTGAGGGTAATATGTTTCGAGCCAACGGCTCGACTATTGTGTTTCCAGGCTTTCTCAGTGTCTATGAAGAAGGGCGGGATGATTCCAAAGAAGACGATCAAAATGCTGTGTTGTTGCCAAGCTTAAACGTTGGTGACAAGGTCACTTTACTCGATATTCTTGCTAATCAGCATTTTACAGAGCCCCCGCCACGTTATTCTGAGGCGTCACTTGTAAAAGCGTTGGAAGAATTTGATATTGGACGTCCCTCTACTTATGCGGCAATTATCCACACCTTGCAGCAGCGTGAATATGTTGTGGTTGATAAGAAACGATTTTTACCCACCGATGTGGGCCGTATTGTCAGCCATTTTCTCACCAATTATTTTACGCGCTATGTTGATTATAAATTTACCGCGCAACTTGAAGACACCCTCGATGCTATTGCTCGTGGTGAAAAAGAATGGATACCGGTGCTTGAAGAGTTTTGGCAGCCGTTTATCCAGCAGATTCATACAATTGATGAACAAGTGCAGCGTAAAGACGTTACAACCGAAGCACTGGATGAAGTATGTCCAAAATGTGGTAAGCCGCTGGCAATTCGCTTAGGTAAACGAGGGCGTTTCATTGGCTGCACAGCCTATCCTGACTGTGATTATACGCAAGATTTAAGCGCTCAGCCCGGTGAGAAATCAGAGCCTGATGTGGTGGAAGGGCGAACTTGTTCTGATTGCGGGGGGGCATTACATATTAAAACGGGGCGTTATGGTCGTTTTATTGGCTGTAGTAATTACCCGGATTGCAAACACATTGAGCCACTGGAAAAACCAGCGGACACAGGCGTTGAATGCCCAAAATGCAATCAGGCTACTATTCTTAAACGTAAATCACGAAAAGGGAAAATATTTTTTTCCTGTGCTGCATACCCTAAATGTGATTATGCTTTATGGAATGAGCCCATAGCAAAAGCCTGCCCTAAATGTGCTTGGCCATTGCTTACGGTTAAAGAAACCAAGCGTTCAGGGCGGCAAGTTATATGCCCTCATGAAGGTTGTGGCTACGCTGCGAGTGAGGAAGATTCGTGACTGGTGAATTTAATTATTCCAGGTCCGCACTTGACATCGCTTACCATGCAGTATAAAAATATCACGGTTTAATTATAATAACAAAAGGAGAGGCATTATGTCAGAAAAAGTACGCGGTACCGTAAAATGGTTCAATGAAGGCAAAGGTTTTGGTTTTATTGAAAGCAATGGCAAAGATTATTTTGTTCATTTTAGTGCCATTCAAGGCGGCGGATTTAAAACGCTACAAGAAGGTGCTGCGGTTTTATTCACACCAAGTCAAGGACAAAAAGGTCCACAGGCTGAAGACGTAGAGCTTGCCTAAATTTATCGCCACGAGAAAACAGTTTAACCGCTTTTTCGCTGGTAATGTCGCTCCTGTTACAGATGATCGCAAGATACTATAATTAACGAGTTACATGATATTTACGCGCGTATTGGCTCTAATTCGGCTTTCTCTCCCGATTTTTATACAGTTGATCTTTTGACGAGCATTCAATCAATTTGGTCATCTGTATTGGAAATGGCATGGTTATATTTGATTTGTTTAATGAATCGAATAGATAGTCGGACTACAAGCAAACAAGTAGTTGATGGCGGGATAATGTAATAAACTCCATTATCCCTCTTCTTGAAATTAGTCATGCAAAAAAAAACATGGTTTGATATTTTCTACTCAGTCAGGCATGTCATTGCCATACTGAGTGCATGTCTTGGTTTGTTCATTATTAAACAGGTAACCTTGTTACTATTCGTTAAACCCTATCAACCACTGGATATCATCACGCTAAGTCAACTGCTTTGGCATTCAAATGATTTGTTTTTGCGTATGATTTTGGTGTTTAATCTGCTGATTAAACCACTTGTTATCTATGCCTTGGTTATTTTCATATTCTGCTATGTTAACGAGCGGTTAAATCCAAAGACATGAATCAACTAAAATCCTTCTTTGTTTAAATTTATTAAAGTTGTTGAAAAATCTGCCGACTTTATGGGTATCTTTGTGATTAAAGTGACCCTTATCATGACCATACAAGAGCAACTTGCGATACGATCCCCTGTTTTAAAAGGCCATGTTAATCAATATGCAATTTTTGGTTTAGTCATTTCCATTCTCAGTATTTTATTTGCATCACTTCTGGTGTCATACCAAATGACTGGCGGGATTAGCCTTTCGGGTTTTCTGCAAGCACAAGCCACAAACCCGGCTATTTGGGCGCTTGATTTAACACCTTTCATGTTTGCTTATTGGGGGCAGGCATTTTGTCATGGGTTGGTTAATAAGGCCGAGACTATCATTGAGGATACAACCAAAGAACTCGTGAATAAAAGCGGGGATTTGGAGTTGAAGCTCAAGTATGAAAGTAATCATGATAGCCTGACGAATTTACCCAACAGTCGTCTGTTATCGCTGCGCATCAATCAAGGTATTAAGCAAATCAAAAAAGACGAGGAACTCGCACTTATCATACTGAATATTAATGATTTTAAAGGGATTAATTATAGTTTCGGGAATTTTAATGCCAATAATCTGTTATTGCAATTTACGGAGCGGTTGAAAACAATATTGTTAGAGCCTTACATGTTGCAAGCGTCAATGGGGATGAATATGGTAGCGCGTTTGCAAGGTGCGGAGTTTGCAATCCTGATTCCCAGATTAAGAAAAGAACACAACCTAGACGCTATTTTAGCGGGCCTCATCAATGCGACATCCACTGCATACATGATCGATGGCAATAATATTGAAATGAAGACCACCGCAGGTGTCGCGCTTTACCCAAGGCATGGCGATAATGATGAATCGTTAATACATCACAGCACGCTTTGTTTGCTTCATGCTGAGAAAGAAGGTCAGCGTTTTGCAATTTATCATCCTGATATGAATAGCGATTACAAGACCAAGCGAATTATGCTGAAAGAAATCAGTAATGCAATTGATAAGGAAGAATTAGAGTTGTTGTACAAGCCCATATTTGAACTAAATAAAGAAAATATAATTGGTACCGAAGCAGTAATTAATTTCAATCATGAAAAATATGGCATGCTCAATGCGGAAAAAATAATTTCGCTGGTTGAAGGAACCAAGTTAATGAAAAAATTAACTTTTCTGACCCTGAAAAATGCAGTACAACAACTGGATTTATGGCATAAGGCTAATAATAAAATTTATATTACGGTCAATGTGCTTAATGCAACCGATATGGAAATACCTAAATTTATAGAAAGCTTGTTGAAAGAGCATAACTTGCCGGCAAAATATTTGAAAATTGAATTAACTGAAAAAGCCTGCTTGAGCAATCAAACCTACTCAATCAATTTCCTCAAACAAATCGCTGAGATGGGAATTACAGTTGGAATCAGTGACTTTTGCAGTGGTTATTCATCGTTTGTCTACCTGACCAACTTCCCCATCAGTGATATAAAAATTGATAAATCCTTTGTCATGAAGATGGTACAGGATAAGAAAAAACTGACGGTAGTGCGCGCAATTATTAAATTGGCAGATGCAATGAAACTGGTGGTTTTTGCTGATGGCATAAACGATGAGGCGATACTCGCTGAGCTGAAAAAACTAGGTTGTTTGTATGGTGAAGGTGCTTATTTTTCCGATGCGGTAAATGCTGGAGATTTCACCGAATTACTAGGGTCTGCAGAGCCTAAGCACAAGTCGGTTGAGTGATTTTAGGGTCAATAGATCTTATTGTACTGGAAAATTAAAGTACGAGCGGGGGTAGGGTTCATCACGTAATGTAAAATGCCACCATTCTTTATGGTAAGGTACAAAGTCAAATTTTATCATCAAACGGCGCAGCAGCATGCGATTGTTTAATTGTTCCTGATTTAGTCCCGGATAAAAAACATGGGTACTTTTATCAAAATAATCAAAGCGCGTTCCCATGTTGATTGAGCGATGGTGTTGATTGGTGGCACCTCGTTTACTGCGCTGCGGGATTTTAACCAAAGTAATATCAACCGTACTTCCCCGGCTATGGCCGGAATAGCGAGCAATATAACCCTTACTAAATAATTTATTTTTTGCCTCGTTGGGGTAAAACAATGCCTTCATGCGCGTGTCCTTGTCATCCTGGCTCCAGCGATTAAACGCATCGACCGACATTTGTGGACGATAACAATCATATACTTTTAAACGGTAGCCACGGGAAGAAATATCGGCTTGTGCACGTTGTAGTTTTTCTGCGGCGCGACGCGTTAAAATGCAACGAGGCATCAGATAGCCTGGGATGGGTGAGCCAACAAAATTATTGTGCCCTGCATAACGTATGTCTTCAATAATGTCAGGTGCTATCTCGTCCAGGTAGACAAAGCCTTTTGGCAGGGCATATACGAATTGGCAGAGGCTGGCTAAAAAGAGAAAGATTAGGGTTTTCCCCTGCCAAGTGCCTGCGTGTTGTGTGCGGAAAATCAGCATAATTTTGAACCAGTGAGATTGCCTGATTAAGGCAAATTTAGAGGACTTTACTATAAACGACTAATAGCATTTAACAGTCGTTGTCGTGACATCAATTGATGCTGAATCGCCCGGTAATCTGCGTTCGGCAATGATTTCACGGTATTCTACAACGTCCGTGCTGGCGCAGGCAGTTAGCGCGAAGGTTAACGGTAATAATATAATCCACTTCATGTGCATCCTTATCACGACTGGTTTAAAACAGTGTAGATTATTTGCCCATGGGTTGCCAAGCTTTAAAATCAAACGGGAATGAAAAGCGCGCGATAAAAACTTCATTTTGTGACCGTGCGCAGTATATACTGATGTACTAACAATACAGGGTGTAATCATGTTAGATAGAGCCAGCGCAGTGGATGCGCAATTTTTAAAGCGCGTTAATCAGGCTGATTTTCCGCAAGTAAAAAGTTCAACCACCTTGGCCGCCGCAGGACTTGATAAAGCAATAGCCATCGATCTTTTTGATTCACAGATTAAATCACGGCTGTTGGATTTAATTGCCCGTCAGTTAAAAGAAAAAGGCTTATCTTATTACACGATTGGCAGCAGCGGGCATGAGGGAAATGCGGCTTTTGGTCGTGTGTTTCGCTATAGTGACATGGCGTTTTTGCATTATCGAAGCGGGGCATTGTATTTGCAGCGTGCCAAGCAGTTACAAGATTATGATGGCGTGCGTGATATTTTACTGTCTTTAGTGGCTTCAGCAGAAGAGCCTATCTCAGGCGGCCGCCACAAGGTGTTTGGCAGTGTGCCTTTATATATCCCACCACAAACCTCTACTATCGCATCGCACCTGCCCAAAGCATTAGGGGCGGCATTGTCAATCACGCGTGCCAGGGAGCTCGGTATTGACAGCAAATTGCCCTCGGATGCCGTTATTCTTTGTTCGTTTGGGGATGCATCAACCAACCATGCTTCGGCACAGACTACGATTAATGCCTGTTCATGGATAGCGCAACAGCAATACCCTCTGCCATTGGTGTTTATTTGTGAAGACAATGGCATTGGTATTTCAGTGCCTACACCAAGTAGCTGGATCGAGGCCTCTATCAAATGCCGGCCTAATATCCATTATATTGCATGTGATGGTTTAAATATTGCAGACTGCAATGCCAAGGCGGTGGAGGCTGCCTATTGGGCACGCACCAGAAAACAGGTGGTTTTTTTACACATGCGTTGCGTTCGTCTCCTTGGGCATGCAGGTTCTGATATTGAGTCGCAATATCATAGCCAGGCAGAGATTGAACGCAATGAGGCAGATGATCCGCTGTTGCATACAGCCGGCATGCTCTTTCGTGCAGGATGGATGAGTACGCCCGAGATAGTCACTTTATATGAACACAACCGCGCTTTAATTCAAGCCAAAGCCATGGAGGTCATGGATAGCCCGCAATTGGGCAGTGCTGAGGCCGTGATGTCAGCCCTGGTGCCTAAAATTCATGATACGCATGTTTATCCGGTACCTGGTGATACTCGTCGAGCAGAAATTTTTGGCACGGCCTTTAATCAATTATCCCTGAAACGAAACTTATGCCAACAAATTAATTTTGCTTTGACAGACTTACTCATTCAATACCCGAATATGTTAATTTTTGGTGAGGATGTGGGTAAAAAAGGGGGTGTTTATCGGGTGACGGCCGATCTGCAAGCGCGTTTTGGCAAGCGTCGTGTTTTCGATACATTACTGGATGAAACAACTATCCTGGGCACGGCCATTGGCATGGCGCACAATGGGTTTCTCCCGGTGCCTGAAATCCAGTTTTTGGCCTATTTTCATAACGCGGAAGATCAATTGCGCGGGGAGGCGGCAACCTTGTCGTTTTTTTCTAATGGACAGTATCGGAATCCGATGGTGTTACGCATTGCTTCACTCGCTTATCAAAAAGGTTTCGGCGGTCATTTTCATAATGACAATTCGATTGCTGTATTACGTGATTTGCCTGGCGTCATAGTGGCGTGCCCATCGAATGGCCCGGCAGCAGTGAAATTATTACGTACATGTCTGCATCTGGCGCAACGTGAAGGGCGCGTGGTGGTTTTTTTGGAACCAATTGCGTTGTACATGACCAAAGATTTGCATGAGTCAGGTGATAATGCTTGGCTATTTGAGTACCCTTCATTGGAGGAGAGCATCGCGCCTGGTGAGGTGGGTGTTTTTGGTGAGGGCAAGACAGTTATCCTTACCTATGCCAATGGTTATTATTTATCACGCCAAGCGGCTAAAATATTACATGAATCGCATGGCATTGCCGTGAAAGTGGTTGATTTACAATGGCTAAGCCCACTTCCGACAGAGGCTATTTTGCGTGAAGTCACCCAGGCTAACCATGTGCTGATAGTGGATGAAGGCCGTCGCAGTGGATCTGTGAGTGAAGGGTTAATGACTCTATTGATGGAGCATGCGCCGCAGCATTTAACGATCAAACGTATCACCGGCGAAGATTGTTTTATACCGCTTGGTACAGCCTGGCATTATTTGCTACCAGGTCGTGACAAGATTGTAGAGGCTGTTATATTGCTAAATAAGGAGAATGAGCGTGGACGACTTACTGTTTCTAGATGAACAATTGCATGATGATGAGCGCATGATTCGTGACAGTGTGGCGCGCTTTGTCAGCAATGATGTCGTGCCTCTCATGGCCGAAGCATTTGAACAGGCGACATTCCCACCCGAATTGATTAAAAAATCAGCCGATCTTGGTCTGTTAGGATTAACCTTGCCAGCACAATATGGCGGTGCTGAGGCATCTTATGTGGCCTATGGCCTCGTTTGCCAGGAACTAGAACGTGGTGATAGTGGCTTGCGCAGTTTTGTATCAGTACAGAGCTCGTTATGCATGTACCCCATTTTCCGCTACGGTAGTGAAGAACAAAAAAACCGATTTTTGCCTAAAATGGCAGCGGGCGATGTGATTGGTTGTTTTGGTTTAACAGAGCCTGATTCAGGCTCAGATCCAGCCAGCATGCGCACCAATGCGAAGAAAGTTAAAGGCGGTTGGCAGTTGAATGGAGCAAAGCTCTGGATAACCAATGCCACCATCGCAGATATTGCTATCGTTTGGGCAAAAACTGACGCAGGGGTTCGTGCATTCATTGTTGAAAAGGAGTTTAAGGGATTTATCCGTCGCGAAATTAAATTAAAAATGTCTTTACGTGCATCAATTACGGGAGAGCTGGTGTTTGAGGATGTATTTGTTCCCGATGAAAATTTACTGCCAGGCAGTGAACGTGGGTTGGGTGCGGCACTCGGTTGCCTAAGCCAGGCACGTTATGGCATTTCCTGGGGAGCCATGGGAGCTGCAATGGCCTGTTTTGATATTACGCGTGATTACTTGCTTGAGCGTAAACAATTTGACCAGCCATTGGCATCATTTCAGCTAATACAAAAAGATTTAGCCGAAATGTATACAGAAATTGTTAAAGCACAATGGTTGAATCTACAAATTGGTCGATTAAAAGAACAGCAACGAGAGACACCAGTGATGATCTCACTGGCCAAAGGCAATGCCTGCCGTGAGGCATTAAAAATTGCGCGAAGCTGTCGAAATTTACTTGGTGCCAATGGCATCAGTTTGGAATATCACGTGATCCGCCATATGTTGAATCTCGAGTCTGTGTATACATACGAAGGCACTGATAATGTACATACCTTAGTCCTCGGCAGGCATATCACCGGCATCAATGCATTCGGGTAATTTATCTATTATCTATACCACTCGGAAATGAAGATATTATTTTAGGGCGAGATGGGTATAAATCCCCCCTACCCCCCTTTATAAAAGGGGGGTAGGGGGGATTTTTCAAAACTAAACAATAGCATGAATCCAATATCTTCATGTGCAATGGGTATACATCAGTTGCCTCAAAATTTTTTGTTCTCCATTATCAGCTATACTTAAATGGTATAAAGTAAAACAATATGATTTTTAATGGGTCTAAAAATGGTTAAATTAAAGCAGGGGCCAGATACTATTTTGACTCCCGAGCAAGAATTACAAGGCACACTCGAAGGACAACTCTCGCAGGAAGGTTCTTCTAATGACATGGATCATTCTGCATTTATGGGTAGTGATGAAAGCAACTCACTGGGTGCTGGTGTACCTGGCTATCAGACAACAGGCCAAACCGGCACTGATGATGAAATTGAACAACAAATCGCATCCAAAACACCAACACCAAGGTAATCAGTATTGTCATTGTTCAAACTACACAGCACAGCACTCAATCCAGCAATCCCTATCCCCCGTTGTTATCTTGTTATTTTTTGCAAGACAAGATATCATTCGCTTCAAGTTCGGGGCGTAGCGCAGCCTGGTAGCGTACTAGCATGGGGTGCTAGTGGTCGAAGGTTCAAATCCTTCCGTCCCGACCAATAAATTTACCCATTTATGGTACTAGTGCGGTAGTGTAATGATTTGATATTAGAAGTGGACCCCATCGGTGAGACAGCGATCCCTTACTATTTAGATAGTGTCCAATTTATTGGAACACTGGGGCATTGCGCCTGATGACAGGTTACCTGTAGAGAAAGCGGTGTCCATGAGGAGTC
>Ga0209024_1001786_pt1 | contig 15288 bp, 15 predicted proteins | sample AutmiccommunBRH5_FD_187380 | JGI IMG/M metagenome (GOLD analysis project Ga0209024, IMG submission 187380) | Deep subsurface microbial communities from Mt. Terri, Switzerland - Autotrophic microbial communities BRH/5 (SPAdes) (version 2) | ecosystem: Environmental > Aquatic > Deep subsurface >...
GTTTTGGCTGGGGATTGACGGTAGCAGTAGAGCCGCCTGAACTTGAGACGCGTGTTGCTATTTTAATTAGTAAAGCCGAACTATCCAATATCGAACTCCCTTATGAGGTGGCTTTTTTTATAGCTAAACGCATCCGTTCCAATGTGCGTGAACTGGAAGGTGCACTTCGCCGTGTGATTGCGAATGCTCATTTTACCGGTAAGCCGATTACCATCGAATTTGTTAATGACGCGCTGCGTGATCTGCTGGCATTGCAAGACAAGTTGGTAACCATTGAGAATATTCAAAAAACTGTGGCTGAGTATTATAAAGTAAAAGTGGCTGATTTATTGTCAAAACGTCGAAGTCGCTCTATCGCCAGACCGCGACAAATGGCAATGGCATTAGCCAAAGAGCTGACAAATCACAGCTTACCTGAAATTGGTGATTCGTTTGGTGGTCGCGATCATACTACTGTGATTCATGCCTGTCGCAAGGTGAAGGAATTAGTCCTTGAAGCAGGTGATTTTGCTGAAGATTATAAAAATCTGATGCGTACTTTATCGTCTTGATTCGAGATTACCATGTTTGAACTCACGATCAGTAAACAACAATTGTTAACGCCGTTGCTCACCGTTGCAGGTGCGGTTGATAAAAAGCAAGCCTTGCCTATTCTTAGTAATATCCTGCTCAAACTTGAGGATAATCAGTTACAGCTAACCGCCACTGATTTGGAAATTGAAATAACCTGCCACGTTCCTTGTAATACCAGTCAAAGTAATGGGCTTATCACGGTGCCTGCAAAAAAAATTGTTGATATTATTCGATCCCTTGAAGATGATGCCATTCCCACTATTTCTTGTGATGGAGCAGTTGTCACTATCAAGGAAGGACGAAGTAAATTTAGACTGGCAACATTGCCTGCCGATAACTATCCTAATACTGAGGATGAGGTAAGCGAGGTTGAATTTTCTTTGCCAAGAAGTGCGTTGATACACTTATTTCAGTCTACCCATTTTGCCATGTCGCAGCATGATGTTCGTGCGTATTTGAATGGCTTGTTATTAGAACTTGACTCACAGTCGATCACCGCTGTAGCCACTGACGGCCATCGCATGGCTATCTATCGCCTGCCTTGTCCGGCCGCAAATCAGCATCATCGCCTATTAATTCCTAAGAAAGGTATTCAGGAAATATTGCGCTTGTTGAATAATGTCACCGATGAACATGTTTCATTATCTGCTGGCAAAAGCCATTTTAAATTAATCACAGGCCAGTACACCTTCCTGTCTAAATTGATTGAAGCGCGTTTTCCACCTTATGCAAAAGCCATTCCAAAAAACCAGGATAAACAGGTGGTGATTGATAAGGATTTATTGCGACGCGCCTTGTCACGCATTATTATTCTGGCTCATGAAAAATCGCGCGCCGTGTTATTGCATATTCAGGAAGGCCAATTAACCTTGATTGCTAATAATCAGGAACAAGAAGAAGCGATTGAAACCCTTGAGGCGCAAACGGAAGGTGACGAATTAAAAATTGGTATCAACGCCAGTTATTTGCTTGATGTCTTGAGCCATGTTGATGATGGAATGTTGCGGATATCGCTATCCAATACTGACAGCAGTATTTTGGTTGGATCACTAAACGATGAACACTACCAATATATCATCATGCCCATGAAAATATGAGCCTCACTGAGATACATATTCATCATTTGCGAAATCTCTCAGCTGTCCGTTTAACACTTCACCCACATATTAATGTTTTTTATGGTGCAAATGGCAGTGGTAAAACGTCTTTGCTAGAAGCGATTTATTTACTTAGCACCGGTCATTCATTTCGAACCCGTGAAATTTCACCGCTGGTCAGCGATGGCCAACCGTCGTTAACTGTGTTTGCCCGCAGCATGGCTGAGGGTTCAATTAGCATCCAAAAATCTATTTCTGGCCCGACCTTAGTCAAGCTCAATAACGAGCCTTGTTATAGCAGCAGTGAACTTGCACGGTTTCTGCCTTGTCAGGTTTTTTATCAGGATATTTTTCAAATTATTGATGCGGGCCCTTCGGTTCGACGCAGTTTGTTGGATTGGGGATTGTTTCACGTGAAACAATCATACCACCTGCTGTGGAAAGATTACCGTCGAGTGTTGAAACAGCGCAATGCCTTGTTGCGGCAAAAAGCAAACCAGCAACAATGTGCCCCGTGGGATACTATGTTGGTTTCTTTGGCCAATGAGCTGGATAGCATGCGGACCGCGTATTTTTCCAGTTGGATTCAGTCCTTTCAGGCTATTCTGCCTAAATTAACCGATATTCCTTGTAGTGTTCAGTATTATAAAGGTTGGGACAGGAAAGGTTCTGGCAAAGACTTACTGACTATTCTTAATGAACAGTTTACGCTGGATACTCAGCGACAATACACCATGTACGGGCCGCATCATGCTGATATTCTTTTTGAATCCACCTTGCTAAAGGCTAAGCAAACGTTGTCTCGAGGGCAGCAAAAAATTATATTGATTGCTTTGAAGTTGGCACAATCGCAGTTGTTGATTAAGCCATGTACGTATTTATTTGATGATATGACGGCTGAACTGGATATTCACCATCTGGGGCGATTAATGGATTATATAAGTCAAATTAAAGGCCAGTTTTTTTTAACCACGATTGATCCTGACCAATTACAGCTTTGCGCTGATCCTGCTGGTTTGGCCGTGTTTGCGTTGGAGAGGGGTCGTTTGCAGAATGTTTCACGTGAAACATAATCAAGATTTAAAAAGTATTAAAAACACAGAAATTATATATAGCAGATAGGATTGGGGGTAATAATGTTGCACACAAACAAAACAATTTGATTTTTTCTGGAGTTGTTGGTTCACTGTGCCCCATGCTTATTTTTATTGCATAGTGTCTTTCGCTAATATCAAAAAAAATCGTAAATAAACCTGCTTGAGGTGCGCTCTGCCAGGTGATCAGCAATTAGCATGGCGATTTGAGCCCAACAATGCAAACAATCATTGAATGATGCTATAATGCTTGTCATTTACGCTACCTGATTTGGCCAAGAGGACACCTTACTATGAGTGCTGAAACCACCAGCTATGATTCGACCAATATCAAAGTTCTAAAAGGACTGGATGCAGTAAGAAAGCGTCCTGGAATGTATATTGGTGACACCGATGATGGCACGGGTCTTCACCACATGGTGTTTGAGGTGGTTGATAATGCCATTGATGAGGCCCTTGCCGGTCATTGTCATGAAATCAATGTCACTATTCACGCTGATGAATCAATCACTGTAAAAGATGATGGTCGCGGGATTCCTGTTGATATTCATAAAGAGGAGGGCAGGTCAGCGGCTGAAGTCATCATGACTATTCTGCATGCTGGTGGTAAATTTGATGATAATTCCTATAAAGTCTCCGGTGGTCTGCATGGCGTGGGGGTTTCTGTTGTTAACGCCTTGTCTGAAGAACTGCATTTACTGATTTGCCGAAACGGCAAAGTCTATGAGCAGCACTATCACGACGGTGTTCCGGATGCACCTCTCGCGGCTACAGGTGATTCCGGCGTGACTGGAACCCAGCTTTGGTTTAAACCCAGCGCTAACACGTTCAGTAATATTGAATTTCATTACGATATTTTAGCCAAACGCTTGCGTGAGCTATCCTTTCTTAATTCTGGTGTTTGTATCCACCTATATGATGAGCGCAGTGATAGGCGCGATACTTTTCGCTATGAAGGTGGAATAAAGGCATTTGTTGAGCATTTGAATCGCAATAAGACACCTATTACCCCGGTTGTATTCTCGATGTGTGCTGAAAAAGACAATATCAATGTGGAATTGTCGATGCAGTGGAATGATTCTTATCAGGAAAATATATTTTGTTTTACCAATAATATCCCACAGCGAGATGGTGGTACCCACCTGGCAGGCTTTCGTGGGGCGCTTACACGGACATTAAATAATTACATTGAAAGTGAAGGTTATGCCAAAAAGGCCAAAATTTCGACCATTGGTGATGACGCACGCGAAGGGTTAACAGCTGTTCTGTCCGTTAAAGTGCCTGACCCAAAATTTTCATCTCAAACCAAAGATAAATTAGTTTCTTCAGAAGTTAAATCGGCAGTGGAATCATCAGTAGCCGAAAAATTGAATGACTTTTTGTTGGAAAATCCGGCTGTTGCCAAGGCCATCGTGGGTAAAATGATTGATGCGGCCCGTGCCCGTGAAGCCGCAAGGCGTGCGCGCGACATGACACGACGTAAGGGCGCGCTTGATATTGCCGGCTTGCCTGGAAAACTGGCTGATTGCCAGGAAAAAGATCCGGCGCTTTCTGAACTCTACATTGTAGAGGGTGATTCGGCAGGTGGCTCGGCTAAACAAGGCCGCAATCGTAAAAACCAAGCTATTTTACCATTGAAGGGCAAGATTCTTAATGTTGAGAAAGCCCGTTTTGATAAAATGCTTGCTTCACAGGAAGTGGCAACACTTATTACAGCCCTTGGCTGTGGGATTGGGCCTGATGAATATGATCCGGATAAAATTCGTTATCATCGCATCATCATCATGACCGATGCGGACGTCGATGGATCACACATTCGTACCCTGCTGCTGACATTTTTTTATCGTCAAACACCAGAGCTTATCCAGCGTGGTTATATATACATTGCCCAACCGCCGCTTTATAAAGTAAAAACGGGCAAACAAGAACGTTATGTAAAAGATGATGATGCTTTGTATGATTACTTGACACAAAACGCCCTGGATGGCGCTGAATTTTTCCCCTCCAAAGACGCACCGCCTATTACGGCGCGTGCTTTAGAAGAGCTGGTCTATCAATTTCGACGCGTGGAAAAAATTATTAAACGCTATTCACGCCGTTATCACACAGAAATCTTAACGTGCCTTGCCTATCAGCCTGCCTTGCAACCGGATGATTTTAATAACCAGGCAATAATTGATAATTGGGCTAAGCAATTGAATTCAAGCATGCAGGGACTGGATAGCAAAACACAAAAATTCTCTGTTGATGTGGTGCATAAACAGGAAAGTGATCATTACTTACCGCGCGTTATCATTACCCAGCATGGCATGGATAATCCGGTTCTTCTGAGTACGGAGTTGTTTTTTTCCAAAGATTATCGGGAACTGGTTAGTTTGGGTGGAAAGTTACGCCATTTGGTTGAAGAGGGGGCTTATATTAAGCGTGGTGACAAGGTTAAATTGGTTGATAATTTTGAACAAGTGCTCGATTGGTTGATGAGTGAAGCTAAACGCGGTCAAACTATTCAGCGCTATAAAGGCTTGGGGGAAATGAATCCTGATCAACTATGGGAAACGACAATGGATCCCGAAGCGCGTCGTATGTTACAGGTGACCATTGAAGACGCAGTGGCTGCTGATGAAATTTTCACCACATTAATGGGTGATCATGTGGAGCCAAGACGTGAGTTCATTGAAACCAATGCGCTTGAGGCAGAAAATATCGATGTTTAATTCTAATTGATATCGTAAATTTTTGTTACATGACAAACATGATATTGCAGGGCAAGATCACGGGTTCGCAAACACTAATTTTAACTCCGTCTTTGCGAACAAAGTGAAGCAATTCAGACCTGTTTTCAATTGAAAATCCGAACTGGATGCTTCGACAATGCTCGTAAAGACGATGGATTGTTTTAGAGGTTAGACAAGCCCAATCGGATATCTTCATGACCCATGGAGCTATTATTCAGCCGTTTCCTCATTGGTGTGGGACTTGCGTGATAAACCTAGCTTCTCTTTCAAGCGAGCCACTGCATCCGGATCATAGCTGCGGGCAGATTTATGTTTAATGATCACAGGCGTTGTCTTTGCAGGAGTCTGGGCATTGCTTTGTGAGCCAAATGCGGTGGCGCGTTCAGGATAATGTGGGATGAATGCTTGTTCTGCCTGATGCCTGGGCTGGTAGGCCGGCCGCTGATTACTACTTTGCTCAGAGGTTTTGGTGTTTAGATTTTTACGGGCATTTTTAGCGCTTTTTTCCACCCGTTTTCTAATTTTTGCAGCAGCACGCTCGGCTTCTTCTTCTGTGACCTGATTCACTGGATTGCCTTGTAAGTCAACGCGCATCTCGCGTGCCTTCAGTACAGTCAGGTAATCAATACGACGAGTAAATACCACCACTGCTTCACGCAGCTTACTAATGGAGATGCCAGCGGCGGTGGCTTTATCCGCATGAGTCAAAATATCAGCCATGATGCCGGTTTTCAGCGGCTGGATGCGAACGCTGTTATCAAAAGCCTCCGGAAATGTTGTCGCAAGCCAGGTCAGTGCATCATTACGTGCGATTTTAGATTGGTTCTTTTGTTTCTTATTGATAATGACTGTCCGTGGATGCAGCTCTTGTTTTCTCATGCTGTAACCCTTGTTTGATAATTCATAATTTTTGCAGGCGGGGATTGGTCAAAAATGAGCAGGCAATGTACAGGGTTTACGCGCATTTTGCAAGTAATTACAGTTAAGATATTCTATACCCATCAGACCTAAAAACCAGTAATTTCCGGTTTGATGGGTGTAGCAATTGCGGCATATAAAGCCTACACTTTTTTATTCTTAAGCAGCGTATGTTTATTACTTGGCGGGAGCCCCTCTCCCACCCTGTTAACGTTATTTCGAAGAGGTATATAGCAGATGAAACGGTTTTTCCTGTCATTGTTGGCAATATTCTTTCCCTGGGTTGTTTTGTTATTAGATGATAATCCTGGTGGAGCCTTGGTTGCACTCGTGTTGCAGGCGACGTTGTTTGGATGGATTCCAGCCAGCATGTGGGCATGGCGCATTGTGCATGGCACGACAAAAGCTAATAAAGGCCATAAAAAGACGGCAGTTAAAGATAAATCCTGAACGCCCTCGGCTTGAAAAACAACAAGGCCTCTTATACCCTTCGAGGCTATGGTAATGGTTTCAGGAGATATGATGCAGATACGGGTGATAGTCAATGGCGCTTACGGGAAAATGGGATCACTGGCTTGTGACACGATTAAAAATCATCCTGACTTTCAGTTGGTCGCAGGATTGGGGCGTGATGATAATTTACAAGATGCGATTGCCGATACTAGCGCACAAATTGTCATTGAGCTGACGCGGGCTGATTGTGTCTATGAAAACAGTTTAACCATTATCAATAGCGGGGTTCATCCAGTCATTGGCGCCAGTGGATTACTCGATAAGCAAATCCAGACGTTAAACGACATGTGTGCAGAAAAAAAATTAGGTGGCATTATTGTACCTAATTTTTCTATCGGGGCAGTATTGATGATGCAATTTGCAGCAATTGCCGCACGTTTTTTACCTGAAGTTGAAATTATCGAAGCGCACCACCAGCAAAAACTGGATGCACCTTCCGGCACTGCCATCAAAACAGCAGAGATGATTGCTGCGGCAAGGCGTGGCTCAAAAAACCAACTAGCGCTAAAAGAATTGATTCCAGGCGCTCGCGGCGCCTCACTTCACGATGTCAATATTCATTCCCTGCGTTTGCCAGGTGTTCTTGCTCGCCAACAAGTGTTGTTTGGTAGTCAAGGCGAAACACTCTCGATTACCCATGACAGCATTGACCGTGCATCATTTATGCCGGGCGTCATCCTGGCCTGCCAGGGCGTGCTGAAGATCAACACACTGTATTATGGCTTGGAACATTTGCTGGAGGATAGTGTCAGTCTGAAGCACCCTTAATAACCTCTTCGGTGTATTGGTATTTTATAGCTGAAATCTCTGACTCAATCGCCAGGTCAACTTTATAGGTTGCAGCATTAACTGCATCAGCAAATTTGGGACATAGGCTGATTTTATCAGCTGACCAATCAGAATAAGCCGGATCGATAGAAACCGTTATTACTTGATGGTTGCTATCCATTGTAACCTTGATAAAACCATCAGCTGAAGTGCCTTCGAAACACACGGTTTCTAATGTCTTTAATCGCGCAATAATGGCTGCTTCCATTTGCACCCCTTTGGCTCGAATCAGTTTTAGCGTTCTAGCGCCTAACGCCTTTAGTTCTGTTTCATCCAATGAGAATTCCTGATTAGATTGCATTTGTATGCTCCTTGAAAATAAAAAGGCTTTAAATTGAACTGCCAGTAACCATCATGGTCCACTGATTCCTGGGGTAGGTGCTGTCTTTGGGGTAGACAAACCTAAGTCGGTTAGTATTTTGGGGATGTCTGACAAAATTAATGTTCTTACCTTGTCATTATTGCTTACACCGCGCGCGCAATTGTCAAAAGCTGCCTCGACCAGAACGTCATGAACTTTTTTTATTGCTTCGCTATTTTGTTTGGCAGGTTTATTCCTGGCATTAATGGCACGAATCATTGCTCCCAGGGCAAAAATAGACGCTGAATAGCAGTTGGAACTTACTAGATCACAATGTTGCGCTGCACAAACCGCGGCATTTGTTTCGGCGATAACCTGCTTTATTTCAGCCCCTGTCATCACAACGACATCAGGGTTGACTGGTTTTTTATCAGTTATTAGACGCAAGGCAATTGATGAATGAAAAAATGGTGATTTTTCCACAAATTCAGTAAAACCACGCTTGCGTGCAAAACCTACTTCAAATTGTGCGTCATCTTCTATTTCCGTCAAGGACGTGCTAAGCATTTTATCAGGCTGAACAGTTACTGTAGGCGTTTTATCACTTCCAGTACAAGGTATTACTTCAAAATCACTGCCCTCAAATAAATGATAGTATTTTTCATTATCCAATATGGTACCTAATAAAGATTCAGGTAAAGAATCAGGTGTTAACTCCATGCTTTTTCGTGCTGTTAACGTATCATCGCGGGCATAACCAGGACTTTGCCGGCCAAAAATCAGCCATTCTTTGTTTTTTGCGGCAACGCTCGCTCTATTTTGCCATTCTATGCTGGGATGGATAGGCTTTAACTGTTCCTTGAGTTCTTTATACTGGCGTAGCTGGTTTAAGAGATACACCCCACCTGCCCCCAAAGAACCCCTGAAGGCCAATTTTCCTCCTGCCTTAAACAGTCTAGCACTATACATGGTTTATCTACTCCTCTGGGTAACTAAACCCGTGGGTGGTTGGCTAATAATCTAAAGTATAGGTTATTAATCACGTTGTGCAATATTGGCGTTTATTGGTGTTGTTTTTGCTGTTTTTTGATTTGCCAAGGCAATCATATTGAATGATTTCAAAACGGCCAAAGAGAGAAAAAATAGTGAGTTCTAAGCTGATGTGAGAATCAGAATCAAAAAAACAGCGGACAAAGCGATACTTTTCAGTTATAATCGCCTATTTTTGAACCAAGATGGAATAAATTTATGTTGAAATCTGCCAGACTTTGTTGGTTGTTCAAATCCCCGGCAAGCCAAGGCAATCTTAAGCGCCCTGTGACTATTTGGCGTGACATGATGCGATCGTTGGAGCAATGGCCGGATGCAGGTCGTTACGAATTAATGTTTGCTACTAAACGAGGACTGCCTGTTCCTTATTTCCCAATTTGCCACTCAGCTATTGCTCTTCGCAATCCACATGATGGAACGTTTGCAGTTTATGGACGTCAAAGCCCGTTTGATTTTTCGCAGTGGTATCGTACAGGGTTTATTTTTCGCACCCAAAAAGACAATGAAGCAAATTATTTAAATAAACATTTTAGTTTTACTGCCCACCCTACCGGTGTTTTTTTTACCATAGAGGAAATTAATCGTTTTTTGAATTCAGCAGATGAGCGTATCAATGCAACGCAATTATGCAACATGGTTGATTCCAATTGTTATTCCTATTCTGTCACAGCAATGATTTTCTCCATCAATGAATTACTGTCTAAACCAGGCGTTGCTTCAAGCGACATCAGCGCTATTCTGGATGTCATGCTGCAACATCCGTTGGGTGATAATTTTTCTATTGGGGTATTGAATAACCAAGTCGTGGTTGACACGTTATTATCGGTATTGTCATCCATTGCAAAACGCCTCGACTCACTGGGTGTTAAATCAGAAGATGACATGGCTTTACTTGAAAAAACAGTCGCGTTGGAAACGCAACTAGACTCCGATGTCAAAAATACCACGTCGCTGTTGAAGTAAATAAACCCGCGGACAGACAGTTGCTGGAGTCGTAAATAGAGTGCGTGTTATTAAAGCTTACCGTCGTGTCTTTATCGGTTAATCTTGTTTGCAGGCTTGAAAAATATCCCTCTCTTTTGTAAGCTGTTTTTTACTGCATAGTAAAAAGGATAACACAGCATGGCTGCAACTAAATCAGGCGATATTACCGGGTATTCAGATGCTGGCATCAGCGAGGCTGTTAAAAATGCGCTCGAAAAAGCCGGGGAACCTGCTCGATTTGAAGTAGTTGAAACGCGCTACTCTCATGAAGGTGAAGGTAATTGCCAATATCAAGTCACACTGGCCACGTTCGTCGAATAAAGATTGTACTACGGCTTTGAATCCAAAATAAACTGCGTAATTTGATCTGACAGGAAGCACTTTCACGCACGTAATCATCTCGTATATGCATCTAAAAGGAGTTTAGTCATGGTTTATACGGTGCCTCATCACATTGGTGGCAAACAGCAGCTGCAAACATCAGCCCAAGGTCAGGATATCCATAACCCGGCACTTGGCGAAACCATCGGTCAGGTTCATTTCGCGGATAAAATCATCTGTGATAAAGCGGTGACTACAGCAAAAGACGCATGGCAATCCTGGTCAGAGACAACGCCCATGAAACGCGCTCATATTTTGTTTAAATTTCGCGAGCTAATGGAAAAGCATCAATTGGACCTGGCTCAGATCGTCACACGCGAGCATGGTAAAACCCTGGACGATGCAAAAGGGTCGGTAGCACGAGCGATAGAAGTCGTTGAATTTCACTGTGGATTGGCAACCCAGTTGCAAGGCACTTACTCTGCCAATGTGTCAAAACAAATCGATTGCTATACCATACGCCAGCCTTTGGGTGTGTGCGTTGGGGTATCCCCATTTAATTTTCCGGTGATGGTGCCGGTGTGGATGATGATTCCCGCCATCGCTTACGGCAATACCTTCGTGCTGAAACCCTCCGAGCAAGATCCCTCAGCCCCGATTCGTTTGTTAGAATTATTAAACGATGCCGGTTTGCCACCAGGGGTTGCCAATTGCGTGCATGGTGATAAAACCACGGTTGAACACTTGTTGCAAAACCCCGATGTCGTTGCATTCACGGCCGTCGCCTCCACACCGGTTGCTGAATTCATCTACACCACAGCCACCCGCAATGGCAAGCGCGCTCATACGTTTGGCGGGGCTAAAAATCATTGCCTGGTCATGCCAGATGCAGACTTTGAGCAGGCGGCCAACGCCATCGTCGGGGCTGCATTTGGCTCTGCGGGTGAGCGCTGTATGGCCATTTCAGTGGTTGTGGCGGTTGGTGAGGAAACTGCTGATAAATTACTGGCTAAACTCACACCCTTAATCAAGGCCATCCGTGTTGATACAGGTGATTCTCCCAATTGCGACATGGGGCCACTGATTAGCGCTGCACACCGCGAGCGGGTAATTAATGCTATTGATCAAGGCATTGCAGAACATGCGCAATTAGTGATTGATGGCCGTCATTTCCAACATGCAAAACACCCCCAGGGTTATTTTCTTGGCCCCTCATTGTTTGATCAGGTCACTGAAAACATGTCTATTTATCAAAATGAAATTTTTGGTCCTGTGTTGGTGATGTTGAGAGTCGCCAATTTTGAACAAGCGCTAGCATTGGTTAATCGCAATCAATATGGCAATGGGACGGCTATCTTTACCCGAGACGGCTATCATGCCCGTGAATACAGTCAACGGGTACAAGTTGGCATGGTCGGGATTAACGTTCCTATCCCGGTACCGGCTGCCAGCCATCCCTTTGGTGGCTGGAAGCAATCGTCTTTTGGGGACACCAACATGCATGGCCAGGAAAGCATGCAGTTTTATACTAAGCGCAAGACCGTAACCAGTAAATGGCTTGCCACTGAACTTACGGAACGCATGTTTTCGATGCCAAGCCATCGATAAAGGAGATAATCAATGGCACGCATTGGGTTCGTGGGTTTAGGGCACATGGGCTTGCCCATGGCGATTAATTTAGTGCAAGCAGGTCACACGGTCACGGGCTATGATCTGCAGCCTGAGGCATTGAGCGCATTTAGTGCGGCAGGGGGCTTGAGCGCGCACAGTTTGCAGCAGGCAAGTCAAGACCAAGAGATTATCATTACCATGTTACAGACTGGCCAGCAAGTAAAGCAGGTGTGTCTTGGCGATAAGGGTCTTTTTGCTGCAGCGTCCCCTCAGGCCTTATTTATAGATTGCTCCTCGATTGATGTATCCAGTTCTCGCGAACTGCATGAACAGGCGCTTAATTATAAACTGCTTGTAGTCGATTCCCCGGTGTCAGGTGGGGTTGCAGGAGCCAGTGCAGCCACGCTGACATTTATGGTGGGAGGCATGGTGGATGCACTGGAAGCCGCACGCCCGATCCTTGCTTGCATGGGTAAAAAAATAATCCATACAGGTAAAGCTGGCAGTGGGCAGGCTGCTAAAATTTGCAATAACATGATCTTGGGCGTGTCGATGATTGCCGTATCCGAGGCCTTTATCCTTGGTCAGCAGTTAGGTTTGGAGCCAGAAAAGCTGTTTGATGTGGTTACTAGTTCATCAGGGCAATGCTGGGCCATGAGTCATTATGCCCCGGTGCCCGGTGTGCTGGAGAATGTACCGGCTAATCACGATTACAAACCGGGCTTTAGCGCGGCGATGATGTTAAAAGATTTAAAATTAAGTCAGCAATCTGCCGCAGCAGTCGGGGTTAAAACCCCGATGGGAGAACGTGCCGCAGCGCTTTATCAGCAGTTTAATGCCGAGGGCATGGCAGGGCTTGATTTTTCGGCCATCATCAAGCTTCTTGGCAATAAAGATTAAATTGACTCGACAAAATCCACCGAGTTTTTTTTGTTGACAAGAAGCGCACTTTCAATAAAAATCAATCAATCGATGGTAAATACATTAGTGAGTTGGTTATGGATCAAGGCGCAAAAGCAGCACCAGGCAGTAAAACAGGTGCACCCGAGAAGCCGATGTTCGCATTGAGTCTGGGCAACCCGTCATTAGCCGGCTCAGAGCCTAAATCGATTATTCGCGAAGTAAATCTTGAGCAAGACTCAGGGAAAAGCCCGGTCTCCTCGTCTTTTTTCTTTACCCCCCGTGCACAGCTTGAGGATAAAAAAACACAAGCGGCGCTTTTACAAATAAAGACGCAAGTGCTGCCAGCAGCAACAAAACCTGCAACACCCCCTGAGCCTGCAACACCAGATGAGAAGAATACTCCCAATGACGATGAAGATGAAGATGACGAATTAATGTTTAAGATGGAATTATAATTCAAACCATTGATTGAGCACGGCGATCAATTCGTCCACCCCTTGCTTGCGCAGTGATGAAAACGTTTGTACGCTTATCAATGATTCAAACATAGCATAGTGCTTACGAACTTGTAGGAGTGTGCTTTGTGCCTGTCCGCGGCTTAATTTGTCGGCCTTGGTCAATAACAAGTGCACAGGTAGTTGCCGCTGGATTGCCCAGTTTATCATCATTTGGTCAAGATCTTTTAAGGGGTGGCGAATATCCATCAATAACACCAATCCTTTAAGGCTTTGCCGAACATCCAGGTAATGTGCCAGATTCTCCTGCCAGTCGCGTTTGATTTTCAAGGCGACCTTGGCATAACCATAACCTGGTAAATCAACCAGGCGATGATGCTCATCAGCCAGGGTAAATAAATTAATCAGTTGGGTGCGGCCAGGGGTTTTACTGGTGCGCGCTAATTGACGGATATTGGTTAAGCAGTTTAAGGCACTGGATTTGCCGGCATTTGAACGACCGGCAAAAGCGACTTCATAGCCTGTGTCTTCGGGTAATTGATCAACACGCGCGGCGCTTTTTAAAAACAGGGCTTGGGAATATGGGTTAGCTAACATGATTTTGATTTTCATTTTGGGATTTTTACAAGGTATAGTGTACCATTAAATCAGATAAAATCGTTGAGAACGCAATGAAAAAAATGGTGTTTATTGTTATTCTGTGCAAGGCCTTGTTTGTTCATGCAGAGGGTAACTACCAGGCCGGTGAAGAAAAATCCATTACTTGTGTGGCATGTCACGGCCAAAAAGGCATCAGTAACAACCCGGAATGGCCCAGTCTTGCTGGTCAGCATGCTGCCTATTTAGTTAAACAGTTGCAAGATTTTAAACAAGCCAGTACTCGCAGTGCGGCCGTGATGACGCCTATCGTTGCCAATTTGAGCGAGCAGGACATGGCTGATCTGGCAGTGTATTATTCACGCCTTCCTTTGCCGTCCGGTACCACACCGAAACAATACCTGGCACTTGGTGAGCAATTATACCGAGGAGGGGATTTTAATAAACACATCACCGCATGTATTGCCTGCCATGGACCGCGCGGCACAGGTAATGCACAAGCAGGCTTTCCCGTGCTCTCAGGTCAGCAAGCCCCATATACCGTGCAACAAATGCAGGCATTCAAAGATCATACGCGTCGCAATGATTTAAATGCCATCATGCAGGATATCAGTGCGCGCATGAGTGCTGACGACATGCAAGCCGTGGCTAATTACGTTGCGGGATTACATTAACATTAAAAAAGGTGGAGCACATGTTAAAATATATATTGTCCATGTTGATATGTTTAGTTCCTGTTATGGGGTTTGCTGAAGATTTTGAGGCGGGTAAAGATTATATCATTCTCAAAAATTACCCTAAAAATGAACCGGCTCACCATGCCGTCAGTGTTACTGAGTTTTTTAGCTATGGCTGCCCTTGGTGTTATCGTCTAGAGCCTGTGCTTAATCAATGGGTCGCCCAGCAGGGGGCTGCCATTTCCTATAATAAAGTGCCGGTTATTTTTAATAAAGACTGGGAATATTATGCTAAAGCCTATTATACCGCCGTTGCACTTGGCATGGAGCCACAATTAACCCCGGTTTTATTCAAAGCCATTCTGAAGGACAAGCAATCACTTAACAGCAATAAGGCCATGATTGATTTTTTCATCCAGCATGGTGTCGATACAGCGACAGCAACGAGTGCATTTAATCATTCGGCCAGTATTGATATTGCGCTTAATGAAGGAAATAGAAAAATGGCGCAGTACCAGATTAGTGCCGTACCTGCCCTGGTCGTAAATAATCAATATAAAACTGATTTGCAAATGGCAAAATCACAAGATCGCTTGCTTGAAATATTGAATTTTCTGGTTAGCCAGGCGAA
>Ga0209024_1001787_pt1 | contig 15285 bp, 14 predicted proteins | sample AutmiccommunBRH5_FD_187380 | JGI IMG/M metagenome (GOLD analysis project Ga0209024, IMG submission 187380) | Deep subsurface microbial communities from Mt. Terri, Switzerland - Autotrophic microbial communities BRH/5 (SPAdes) (version 2) | ecosystem: Environmental > Aquatic > Deep subsurface >...
TAAAGTCAACGGCACCAACAACTGTATGACTTCTTGTTTTTCCGTCCAGGTGATACCAGTTCAGGTTGATGTCATTACCGGTTGAAAAATGGTATGAGCCTTCCAGTTTAAAGCCCCAGTTCCACTTAGGATCACGCTTAATCAGGCTGGCGTTGTTACTTGCATCAGTGACAAGCGCAGCAAAGTAATTACCAGTGCCACTATAGGTAGGCTGTAAGTACAGTGCTTGAATACCTAGATCCCAGGCTGTTCTTTCACAGGGAACAGTTACATTCCCCGCTGTACACACAGGCCCCATGGTACCTGCATAAACGGAACTGCTAGCCAAAGTCACAACAGCCAATGCTGTTTTTTTAAGACTTAACATAAACTCCTCCATTGTTTTATTATTTTTTTGTAACTGCTTGTCCTAAATGGCCGTCATCCTGAATGCCCTCGAAGGATCTCCTGCCTTTGCCACTCGCACAGTGCAACGACGCAAATCCCCTCATCTGCAACCATTGTGTTATCTAGAGTCGCACCAAATATATCGCGTGTCAACTGCACAGACCAGCCATGAGTATTGGGGTTTTTCCATTAGGTTGAATGGGTATGTTTAGGTAAAAAAAAACCCATCACCGAAGTAATGGGTTTTCAAATTACCTTACTGCTATGGATTAGACAACACTGCCTACCCATTTCAGACCAAGGTAAGGACCATGCACACCAAAGTCAGAATCTAGTACAGTAAACTGTTGTGCATTAAAGTAGTTAACCCACATGTAGCCAACATCCAGTGACAAATCACCTTGCGCCATGGCGTAAGTGTAATTAAGACCCAGTTTGGCTTCCAGTTCTGGAACGATTCTTGTTGGGCTGCCACTAGCACCTGTGACAAGTACAGGTGTAGCACCAGCTGTTGATACAGTTAAAGATTCATTGATCTTACTCTCACCAACCAGAAGAGCTGTCGCACCATTTGCATACATGGCCAGGCCATTACCAAAATCGTAAGACATGTCAGCACCGATACGTGGGCCAAAGCCATCCAGCTTTGATTCCCCGGCAAATGCGTATGTATTAACACCATCTACAACTGTTGCACCGTGTTCGGTTTTAATGCGAGCGTATTGAACACCGCCATGGAAACGAATGTTTTTAAACTCACCAAAATCAACGTGTTGGCCAAATTCCAGGTTAACTGCATCCCAGCGTGGCTTAACGCTGAATGTGTTTGTAGCGGTAACAGCAACACCTGGAATAAAGTCAACGGCACCAACAACTGTATGACTTCTTGTTTTTCCGTCCAGGTGATACCAGTTCAGATTGAGGTCATTACCGGTTGAAAAATGGTATGAGCCTTCCAGTTTAAAGCCCCAGTTCCACTTAGGATCACGCTCAACCAGAGAAATTCTGTTGCTATCAGCGTTTACAAGCGCAGCTGCATAATCACCAGTGCCACTAAAAGTAGGTTGCAAATACAGTGCTTGGATACCCAGATCCCAGGCAGTTCTTTCGCAAGGAACAGTTACGTTACCGGCAGTGCATACAGGGCCCATGGTTCCAGCAAATGCAGCACTGCTACTAAAAGCTAGAACAGCTACAGCTGTTTTTTTAAGATTTAACATACTTTATCTCCACTTTTTTATTATTAATTTCCGTTTTTTTCGTCAAGCCACAACTTTGTATTGACTACAGTACGCGATCATCGCTCTATTCCGAAAACGTACATAGAACGATTATCAAGCCTGATTTTCCAATTGTCAACTGCAATGCTTTAAATTCGTTAATCCGAGCCAAATCAAGCGGTTGCTACACATTAATACACTGCTATAGCAGATCAGGCGCTTAATGTTCTAATGCTAACAACTCAGTTATTATTAGAGCGCATTTCTTATTTGTCAACATTTTGCGTGAATAAACATCGTGCAAGCAAGGCATGTGATCACGTCTTACCCATCAGCGCTTTTATTTGAGCATTTATATCAAGATTCACTGTGCAATCGAAAATAAGGCTGTCCCGAATAATGAGAATATAATGAAGCTCAAATACTTAAGCTAGAATACATGTTATCCTAATACCGTTTTTTAAGCCGCATAAGCAGCAATTAAACAAGTCCTATCAACACTGGAATTTTTTATCGTGCGTAAACTACAGATTACCCGCCCCGATGACTGGCATGTTCATTTTCGTGATGGCGAGGCATTGCTACACACAGCACCTGCTTCGGCAAAGCATTTTTCCCGTGCCCTGGTCATGCCCAATTTAAAGCCGGCGCTGACAACATTGGCAAGCTTGCTTGCCTACCGTGAGCGCATTATTGCGGCAGTTGGTCAAAATCATCAGTTTACGCCTTACCTGACTTTCTATCTGAATGAGCAGGTCCTGGCAGATGAGCTTTTACAGGCGAAAAAGCATGATTGTATATTAGGTGCGAAATTATATCCTGCCGGTGCCACCACGAACTCAGAGCAGGGTGCGCGCTCAATTGGTGCACTTTATCCGCTGCTTGAGACCATGCAGGATTGCGGCTTGGTGTTGCAGATTCATGGGGAGGTCACGCATGGCGATATATTTGAGCGTGAGGCGTTGTTTATCAGTGAATACCTTGCCCCGCTAGTGCGCGATTTCCCAGCACTGCGCATCGTATTGGAGCATATCTCCACCCGCGCTGCAGTTGATTTTGTCATGCAAGCCCCTGACACGGTTGCTGCCACTATCACGCCACATCATTTGCGTTATAACCGCAATCAATTACTTGCTGGTGGCATTAAACCGCATTATTACTGCCTGCCTATTTTAAAACATGAACGGGATCAGCGTGCCGTGCAACAGGCAGCAGTCAGTGGTAATGCCAAGTTTTTTGCAGGTACTGACAGTGCACCACACACAGTTGGCAGCAAGGAAAGTGCCTGCGGTTGTGCGGGCATTTACTCTTCACCTTTCGCCGTAGCAATGTATGCAGACGTATTTGCAAGTCTCGATTGCTTGAATAAATTGGATCCTTTTATGGGGCGCTTTGGTGCTGATTTTTATCAGCTAGCTCAGAATAAAGAACAGATAGAATTAGTTGAACAACCACAAATTGTTCCACAAACGTTACCTTTTGGTCACAAACAAGTCGTGCCTGTTGCCGCAGGTGATACGCTACCCTGGTGTATTAATGAATAATGTTGTATTAGGAAAACATATGAAAAATCGTTTTCGGGGTTTTTTACCGGTTGTTGTTGATGTGGAAACTAGCGGCGTTGATCCGCAAAAAAATGCCCTGCTTGAGATGTGTATCGTTCTACTGGAAGCTAATGAGCAAGGCAGTTTTGCACCGAAATCTAGCCATTTTGAGCATATTTTACCATTTAAGCAGGCAGAACTTGATCCTGCATCGCTGGCATTTAACCAGATTGATCCCTTCCAGCCGTTGCGGTTTGCTGTGGATGAAAAAATAGCCCTGGAGCGCCTGTTTGCACCTATCCATGCCGCATTAAGGCGCAATCGTTGTCAACGGGCTGTATTGGTTGGTCATAATGCCTGGTTTGATCTGCTATTTATTAAAGAAGCGGTTAAACGAACCGGTATAAAATCTCCATTTCACTCATTTACCTGTTTTGATACGGCAACACTTGCCGGCCTGGTTTATGGTCAAACGGTGCTAGCTAAGGCCGCGGCAGCCGCTGGTATCGGGTTTGATATTAAAGAAGCGCATTCAGCTATTTATGATGCGGAACGAACGGCAGAATTGTTTTGTAAGATGGTCAATACCTGGGATGAAACGATGCGCGGGGGAATAAAATAAACCGGGCAGCATCGAACTACCCGGTGTTTTAGCGCTATCAGAGTGATTTTGAATGCTCGGCAAGGTATTCTGCTACCCCTTTTGGTGACCCTTTCATGCCGGCTTTGCCTTTTTCCCAGCCAGCAGGACACACTTCGCCATTTTCTTCAAAAAATTGAACCGCATCAATAATGCGTAATAATTCATCAATGTTGCGACCAATGGGTAAGTCATTCACAATTTGCGAACGCACCACGCCATGTTTATCAATCACGAACGCGCCACGAAGTGCTACACCTGCCACAGGATGTTCAATACCGTATGATTGACAAATGGTGTGGGTGATGTCAGCAGCCAATGTGTATTTCACAGGACCTATTCCGCCGGCTTCTACTGTGGTATTGCGATAAGCGTTATGGGTATATTGGGAGTCAATCGATACGGCCACTACTTCTACGCCACGGCTGGTAAATTGACTCATGCGGTTATCTAACGCAATTAATTCAGAAGGGCATACAAAAGTAAAATCCAGCGGGTAGAAAAAAACCAAGCCATATTTATTTTTCATTGTGTCATGTAAATTAAATTTATCAACAATTTCACCCGATCCGAGCACCGCAGGAACCGTAAAATCAGGGGCTTTTCGCCCAACTAAAACACTCATGCTAATCTCCAAAATAATTTAATTTTTTATGCCGCAGTCGCTTCACGCAAGATCAATTCGAGCTCGCCTTGCTCATACATTTCAGCGATGATATCAGAGCCGCCAACCAGCTCACCTTTCACATATAATTGCGGGAAAGTAGGCCAATCAGCATACTGCGGCAAGGTTTGGCGAATATCCGGATTAGCCAGCACATCAACGTATGCAAAATCTACCCCACAGGCATCAATGCATTGCACGGCACGGGCAGAAAAGCCGCATTGGGGCATTTTAGGACTGCCTTTCATGTATAAAAGAATTGAATTGTCTTCAATTTGTTGTTTAATTTTGTCTATTGTGTCCATCGGCGCACCTGTCAATCAATAATAGTGCTGATTATGGCGAAAATCGATGCAAACCGCAACTATTGATTATTTTTTGAACACGGAGTCGTCGCAGTGATTGATTGAAACTGTTTTTTATCCTGCTACACTTACCTATTCACGAATTCCCAGGAGAATAACATGACGTTTACACTACCGAAATTGCCTTATGCCCATGATGCGTTGGCACCCCATATTTCCGAAGAAACTTTGGATTATCACTATGGCAAGCATCACCAGGCTTACGTTACCAATTTAAATAAATTAGTTGCTGATACTGATTTTGCAAGCATGAGCCTTGAAGAGGTGATTAAGAAATCCTCGGGTGGCATGTTCAATAATGCAGCACAAGTATGGAACCATACCTTTTATTGGCACTGTTTGAGCCCTAATGGCGGTGGGGAGCCTGATGGAAAACTTGCAAGTGCTATCAATAAAGCGTTTGGTTCGTTTGAAAAGTTCCAACAGCAATTTACGCAAACTGCTGCAACCACGTTTGGGTCAGGCTGGGCCTGGTTAGTACAAAATGATGCGGGTGATTTAAAAATAATCAGCACCAGTAATGCTGGTACACCGATGACAGAAGGCTTGCAAGCACTGCTGACTTGTGATGTTTGGGAGCACGCTTATTATATCGATTATCGCAATGTGCGTCCAGATTACATTAGTGCTTTCTGGAAATTGGTTAACTGGGAATTTGTAGCCAGCAATTTGCGTTAATGACGGCCTATTAAGCTCCTTCCTGTGAAACGGCTTAATCAGGAGGGAGGTTAAATACTAGGCGTATAGGGAGTAAACATGGCGTTAATCACTACGTACAACCCGTTGCCCATCTCGTTTACACATGGGGAAGGCATTTGGCTTTATGATGAGCAAGACAACAAATACCTTGATAGTTTCAGCGGGATAGCTGTTTGCGGTTTGGGGCATGCTCACCCTGACGTGACCCGTACCATCGCTGAGCAAGCTGGCAGATTGATACATACATCCAACGCCTTTCACATTAAGGAACAAGAGCTGCTTGCAGAAAAACTGACCGTCATGTCTGGCATGGAGCAGGTGTTTTTCAGCAATTCCGGTGCCGAAGCTAATGAGGCGGCTATTAAACTGACACGCTTGTATGGCCATAAAAAAGGCATTGAGAGCCCTTCAATCATTGTCATGGACGGCGCTTTTCATGGGCGCACCATGGCAACCCTGACCGCTTCGGGCAGCCGTAAAGTACAGGCAGGTTTTGAACCATTTGTGCCTGGTTTTATCCGTGCACCATTTAATGACATTGACGCGATCCATACCATCGCAGCGCACAGAGATGACATTGTGGCGGTCATGGTCGAGCCAATTCAAGGTGAAGGCGGGATTTTTGTTGCGGATGAAATGTATATGCGCACACTGGCCAAACTCTGTGAAGACAATGACTGGTTGCTGATCCTGGACGAAATTCAAACTGGCAATGGTCGTAGCGGCAAACTGTTTGCCTGCATGGATTATGGGATACAACCGGATGTATTGACGACTGCCAAAGGCTTGGCCAATGGCGTGCCTATTGGTGCCTGCTTAATGAGCAAAAAAGCTTGTAATTTATTCAAGCTGGGCAATCATGGATCTACGTTTGGCGGCAACCCCCTGGCATGTGCTACGGCATTAACCGTATTGAACGTCATAGAACGCGATAAATTGTGTGAAAAAGTAGCGCAAAATAGCGTGATATTAAAAGAAAAATTAATCCATGAACTTGGTGAGCACCCCAATGTGCGCGCTATTCGCGGCAAAGGTTACATGCTGGGGATTGAGCTGGATCGGCCTGCGGCTGACATTAAATTAATCGGACTAGCCAATGGCATATTGCTTAATGTGACGGCAGACACCGTGATTAGATTGCTGCCGCCTTTAATCATCAGTGAAGATGAAATCGATGAATTGCTGCTAAGGCTCGTGAAGAGCATTAACCAGTTTGTTGAAAAATAATATCTCATCAGGCGATAATGGCATCAAGCTTGATGCCATTGCCTAAATAGGAACCAAAAAAACGTTATTTTCCCAGGTTTCGTTGCCGCATGACTTCATACAAACTGATGCCAGTGGCAACTGATACATTTAAGCTGGATACAGTACCTTGCATAGGCAAAGCAAACAAACCGTCGCATTGTTCACGCGTCAAGCGCCGCATCCCTTGCCCTTCAGCACCCATGACTAGCGCCATGGCTGTTTTGCAATCGATGCTATATAAGGATGCATCAGCCTCTCCCGCCGCGCCATAAATCCAGACACCCTGTTGCTTAAGCAGTTCCATGGCGCGTGCCAAATTGGTTACACGAACTAATGGTATTGATTCCGCAGCCCCGCAGGCCACTTTACTCACCACAGGGGTTATGCTGGCATTTTTATCTTTAGGAATCACCACAAAATCAACGCCGGCCGCATCAGCACTGCGTAAACAAGCCCCCAGGTTATGCGGATCGGTTATTCCATCCAGAATAAGGACTAGACAGGGCTGCTTACTTAATTCCAATAAGCGGGGAAGATCACGCTCACCATAGTCTGGCAATTTAGCAGCACAGGCGACGACCCCTTGATGAGTCACATCGCCAAAACGCTGATTCATGGTTGAGGTGGGAAGCTGTTGCACTGGAATATTGTGGCGTGCTGCAATGGCCAGCAGCTCTTCTACTCGCTTGTCAGCCCGCTCCTCAGAAATATAGAGTGTTTTGGTGGGACGGGCTTGGTTAGCCAGCAAGGCGGCTACGGCATGCACACCATAAACAAATTGATCACTCATCACCCGCCTCATTCTCTGCCGGTTCAAAGTCAATTTTACGTTCATCTAAATCAACACGAGCCACCAGCACGGTCATTTTATCGCCTAAGCGATACACAGAGCCTCCACGTTCACCAACCAGGCGATGCTTGCTGGCATCAAAGGTATAATAGTCACTTTTAAGGGAGGTCACATGAACCAGGCCTTCCACGTAAATATCGTCCAGTTCAACAAAAATACCAAATCCTGTTACGGCTGAAATTCTACCGGGAAATACTTGCCCCAGTTTATCCTGCATGTACTCACACTTGAGCCAGCTCACGACATCCCGCGTTGCATCATCTGCACGCCGCTCGGTGGATGAGCAATGCTTGCCGAGGCGATTCATGTCATCCTCAGTGTAGGCAAATTTTTCCAGCGCTTTGTTATCCAGTAAATGCCCTACCGCACGATGAATCAGTAAATCAGGATAGCGTCGAATGGGGGAGGTAAAGTGCGTGTATGCGGAATAAGCCAGGCCAAAATGCCCATCATTGGATTCAATGTACTGGGCTTGTTTTAAAGAGCGCAGCATCACTGTTTCAATCAAATGCTTTTCAGGGCGGTCACCAATGGCTGCCAGTGTGCGCTGGAAGTCTTTGGGGTGGGGTTTTTTGCCACCGGCTAGCTGCAAACCAAGCTCGCCTAGAAATTTCCTTAATCCAATGATTTTATCTTCTTCAGGTGCCGCATGAACACGGTACAGGGTTGGGATTTGTTCTTTTTGCAAGAAGCGTGCGATAGCCATATTGGCAGCCAGCATGCATTCTTCAATTAACCGATGTGCGTCATTGCGAATCACGGGTACAATTTGCTGAATCTTTCTATTCTCGTCAAACTCGATGCGTGTTTCAGTGGTATCAAAGTCCATCGCACCACGAATCTTACGTGTCTCATATAAAACACCATAAAGTGTATAAAGCGATTGTAACATGGGCCATAAAAATGTATGTTGCGCATCCGTTGCGCCCTGCTGCAACCATTGGTTGACTTGGCTATAGGTTAAACGTGCCTGAGAATGAATAACGGCGCGGTAAAATTTGGCGCGCCCTATTTTGCCTGCCGGACTGATGGCCATTTCAGCCACCATGCATAACCTGTCAACTTTAGGGTTTAATGAACAAATGCCATTAGACAGCGCCTCCGGTAACATAGGCACCACTTTCCCTGGAAAATAAACGGAATTTCCCCGCCTTGCTGCTTCTTTATCCAGCGGTGAACCAATCTCAACATAATGACTTACATCAGCAATAGCGACGTATAACTGGTAGCCGCCTTTGGGTTTTTCATAACAATAAACCGCGTCATCAAAATCTTTCGCGTCTTCACCATCTATGGTTACGAATGGTAAATGGCGCAGATCAGTTCGTCCCGCCAATTGATCCTTGTTAACGTGCATCGGGATTTTTGCCACAGCGTCAGTCACATCATCCGGCCAGGACGCCGGAAGTCCATGGGCCAATATAGCCACTTCAATCTCCATGCCGGGTGCCATGTGTTCACCCAGAATGTGAATGATTTTACCGACAGCTTGCGTGCGCTTGCTCGGGTAGGCCAGTAATTCAACCAGCACAATCTGGCCATTTTTGGCATTAAGTGTCATGTCAGGTGCAATGGAAATGTCTTGTGTCAATCGTTTGCTGTCGGGCACGACAAAGCCCACACCATGTTCGGAAAAAAATCGACCCACGACACTGGCATTGGCATGTTCAATGACTTCATGAATTTTACCTTCAGGCCGGCCACGGCGATCAACACCTGCCTGGTAGGCAAGCACAATATCACCATGCATGACAGCGCGCATTTCTTTGGCTGACAACACCATGTCATCCCCATCGTCATCAGGAATAAAGAAGCCAAAACCATCGGGGTGACCCTGGATCCTGCCGCGTTGTAAATTGATACGTTGCAACAGGCAAAATCGACCACGTCGGTCTTGCATCAGCTGTCCATCACGCAGCATGGCACGCAAGCGAAAACCGATGGCTTCCTGCTTGCTCTCTTCCTCTACTTCCAGCTTACTGATCAGCTGATTACGTGACATAGGGCGGCCAAACTCCTCCAGCACGCTCAATATCAACTCGCGGCTAGGAATAGGCTCTTCGTATTTTTCACTCTCGCGATTATAAAAAGGGTCATTTTTATAAAAAGGCGTTTTAGATTTTTTACTCACTGTTCACCATCTATTTTATTAATTATGTTCATTCTAGCATTTATTGCGATGCTGTAGGTAATATGAAGCCTTCGCGCTCTAAATGTCCTTTCAAATCAGGCAAAGTCATGTCTTCACCAGCCCAATAGGTTTCATTTCCTTCCCCGGGCATGGTCAAATCCGTCCATTGACAAACAGCCAATACGCCAGCGCAGGGTACTTTTTGTTCATGCCCTGGTTTGGATTCGATGCAGCTCAGTTCAAACGATTTTTCACGCAAGGCCAGCGCTGACCAGTGCCCTGCCTGCACACGGCTACTCCAGCCGGCACTTGCACTCGGTTCAGATTCCGGGTGGGTAATCCACAGTTCGGTATTGGATAGATTATGAATCATCACCAATACTGGTTTAGGGGCAGACAATAACAAGGGCTCTTCTTGCACCCTAAAGGCTTTACAGCCTGAGGGAAAGCTTTCATCTGCATGCGCTCCCCACGTCAGCAGGAGCAAAATAATCGACAAAATAGCTCGCATGTGTTTTTTCTCCTCTTTTTAGCAGCTTAACACGAACAAACACTTGGCAATATGGTTTGATTAGCCTAATCTTGGTGATTTTAGAGCACAATCCCTTGGAATTATCATGCCATTTATAAACCTTGTTCCTCAAATCATATCCCTGCAGCATGACTGCATCATTCAATGGAAAAAGTCCGCAATTAATTTATGTCATGCTGATTTTTTAAGACTGGTAGAAGAAAATCATGCATTTAACTACCAGCTTTGGCATGCGGAAGATCGCGCACGTCGAGATGATCTCGGTCATGAGTTTGTCTACCATGCCAAGCGCGAAATTGATCATTGCAATCAACAGCGTAATAATCGGATGGAAGCGATGGATGAGTGGTTGTTCAAATCCTTGCAACCTGCAGCGCCCACAGCCTGCCCCGTGCATTCTGAATCACCGGGAATGATGATTGACCGCCTGTCAATTCTAGCCTTGAAAGCCTACCACATGAAACTTCAAGCAGCACGCCTTGATGTTGATGATAGCCATCGAAGCACCTGCCTGACAAAATTACGCACCATTGAACAGCAGCAGGCACAATTGCAAACGTGCTTGAGTCTATTGTTTGATGAGATCGTTGATAAAACACGTACTTTCAGGATTTATCATCAATTTAAAATGTACAATGATCCTACTTTAAACCCGGAGCTATATGAGAAGTCGAAGAACTAGGCAGGGGGGCTGCTAAACTATCATTGAGGGAGGGGGCTGGTGCAGGCCAGAAAGTATGTCTCATCCAACCCACCACGGAAGGTGATTGAGGGGAAGGAGAAGTGGTTCGAGAGGGCATTGGCGAGGGGGCAGTAGGCGGGCTTTGATGGGAATTAGCTTGATGACGCAAAACAGATCCCCTGTCTTCCGGGGGCGTAGGTGATCCGGTATTTTTTTGCTCCTTAACCCGATTAGCTGCAGGCGGGTCGGTTTCTAATCCCAAATCGCCAATAGGCTCTTCTACCGGATTGCGACCAAACCCTCGTGTATAGGCTCTTAGCGCAAACCCGAAGGTATAAACAAACGAGCTTAATACCGTCAAGCCAAGCATGACGGGCGTATCATAATAATGACCCTGTTCATCAATCTCTTGCAGGGAGTTCAGCGTATAATCAACGGATTTTTGTCCTTTTGCTAAACCTGAGAAAAATGAACGGGCTACTTCAAACCACTCCTGGAAGAAAAACTGCGGTGACGGGTCAAGGCATATGTCGCCGCGAATAGCGTCTTTGTATGCCGATGGTTCTAATTTAAATACGTCATTTTTAGCGAGTTCCTTCTTAGATTTAAGGTCTATTAATAAATCATTTAAATTTTTAATCGGTTTATCAATTTTTTCTTGTTGCGTGGATAAATGCAGGTAATTTTGCAATAACGAGTGTGCCGTGAACCCCAGCAGGCAGGCGACACCGGCTAGTACGGCCATGATTAAAAAAGCCGGGGGAAAGGGGGCTAGGAGCATCGCATTAACAGTGGCAACAGCAAACATTATACTGGTGATGGCACCGTAAGCTGCCAGGCCATTTTTCATGCCAGCCAGCATGGCCGAGGTATAAGATAAGGTAAGCTGCTGGCGCAATATTTCCTTTTTATCTTTGAATTCAGCCATTTTGGTGTTTAATTGCGCTAATATTGACTCTGACAGCTCATCCACTTGCGTAAATAACTCATATAACTCTTTTCCGCAAATGGCAAATTCAATTTTAGCCTGGCTAATGCGTAATTTACGCTGATAATCGTATTCTTCATAAACGCGCGTGGCAATGCATGTTAGGGTAAAAACAGTACAAAGTATCGCCATGGCGATAAAAACCGGCGGGGCTAATGCTGTCAGACCCATTGCACCCATGTAAAGATAAAGGCCATCGACCACCCCGCTATAGACCTGGGAGAGCATGGCTTTGTATTGAACTGATGTTAAGAATCCTCTTTGTTTTTCAATGACATCAAGGTATCTGGCTTTGTCTTCTGCGCTGATAACTTTGTTGTTCTTTATCTCCCGAAGCAGGTTGGCATCGTCTAGCATCATGGTTTTACGCTGTTCAACCATGCGGCGGTAGTAGATGCGGTTAGCTACTGAAAGCACACCAAGCACAATGCCAACCGGTAAAATCATGTAACGCAGATCCTGGCCTGCAAATACGCTGGTTACCTGCATGGTGGCACGCACACCTTTGTAGGCATTTTTCAATCCCTTCATGGTGTCGCGGCAATAAGGCCAAAGAATAGCGATATAACGCTTAAACGCGGTTTTATCGTCATCTTTAAATACACTGGCAAGCAAGGAAAAGCCGATGATGGTAATGGATTCAGCGGCGGCAGCGGCCATGCCTGCTGGCGTCATCATCCACTCGTGCATCATGTCAGAAGATGATGCACGTTTATTTGTGCATAGCAGGTCAAAACCATATTTAACCATGCTGTAAGATAGACTCAAGCCATCCAAAGCACCATATAATGCATATATATAGGCTTTTTCATGCAGATGTTTCGCAAATTCGTGGCTAGTGGTAGGCGATTCGCCGGTTTTCAGGCCATCCTGGTCATCGCGCTTTGTTGCGGGTATGGCTGAGTCATGTGAGTTCGGCATACGTATCACAGGCGGAAGCTAGGATGACGCAAATTGTACTCTTTCATATACTAAATGGCAAGTAAAATTTCAACATGGGCTATTTTGGGCCATTTAATACCTGCCCATCGACAATTATATCACGGGATTTAAAAAAAAATAAAACGCTTTCGGTTATAGATTCCGGCATACTGTGCCAAACCGGTTAAAATCTGTTAGGATCAGCGGTATTTAGTGGTTTTTTGGGGAGGTTTGATGCGATTATTTGCACTTTTCTTTTTTTCCTGGTTATTGTTAATGGGATCTGCCATGGCAAGTAATGAAAAAATGATATACGGCTACGTTGAAAAAGCAATCTTGGTTGATAAAGACTTGATGTTATCTGCAAAACTGGACACAGGTGCCAAATCGGCATCCCTAAATGCCACGCATATCACTGAAGTTGAAAAAAATGACAAGCTTTTTCTGCGGTTTATTGTGCCAAGCAAGGAAGGTGATATCATCTTCGAATGTGAACAAGTGGGTGAAGTTAATATCAAGGTGCGCGCCGGTGAAAGACGCACCAATCCACTGCTAAAGAAAACGGTTAAACGTCCAGTGGTTTTAATGCGAATTAAAATAGCAGATAAAGAGCGCCTTATTCGCGTCAATCTTACTAACCGAAATCGCTTTATTTACCCCCTACTCTTGGGAAGAGAGGCGATTATCGCCTTTGATGGGATAGTTGATCCGAACTTGAAGTACACCATTAAAACCGGGGAATTGAGCCAACAATGAACACCAGCAAACGCCATGTATATGGTTTAATCATTACTTTGTTTTTGGTGGGGGCAGGCCTTTTTTTCTACCGACATCTTGTGCTCGATGTGCCGTTGACTGATACGGAAAGTGTGGATAGCTGGGTGGTTGAAGCCAATCTGCGGTTTACAGCAGAACGCAACATGCCGGTTAAAGCCAGTTTTACTATCCCTTATATATCCCCTTGGTTCACTATTCTGGATGAGTATTTTGTGTCCCGAAATTACGGTGTCACCACTAATTTGAGCAGTTACAATCGCCATGTGATTTGGTCCCTTAGACGCAGTAGCGGCCCACAGTCGCTTTATTATCGCGCTATTTTCCGTGCAACAGACAAGAATGAAACCCCATTACCAAAACCTCCCCCAACCAAAATCCAGCCTTTGGCGGAAAACCAGAAAACTGCTGTCGATACCATTATTGCTCAAGCGCGCGGATCATCGGCTGATATTCAAACCTTTGCACAAAGTGCTGTGAAAGAGCTGAATAAAAAAGATGGCAATGCTAAATTGCTGGTGGGTAATAATTTCACTGAAGAAAACCTGGTGAATGCAGCAATCACCGTATTAAACCAGGTTAAAATTTATGCCATGCCTGTGCAAGTCATTAATTTAAACCAGCAACACAAGGCCGATTTTAACCGATATATTGCCGTTTATAATGAAAAGGAATGGGTTTATATCAACCCTAACACCGGTGCGAGTGGCTTGCCTAAAAATTTCCTCGTCTGGCAATACGGCAATGAGCCGGTATTTAATCTGGCTGGTGGGAAAAAACCGCAATTCACCCTGACGGTGTCACCTACGCCTGTGAATGCACTGAGTATGGCTAAAGCGCGAGGGTTGCAAACCGAATCCGAATTGCTGCGTTTTTCATTATTGCAATTACCGGTCAACGTGCAGGAAACCTATAAAATATTGCTAACCGTACCCATAGGCACATTCATTATCTTGTTACTACGCAATTTTATCGGATTAAGTACTTTCGGTACGTTCATGCCGGTTTTGATTGCACTGGCGTTTCGTGAAACCCATGTAGTGTGGGGGATCATGTTATTTACGACCATTGTCTCATTTGGCTTGTTGGCGCGTTTTTACCTGGATCAACTCCGCCTGTTGCTTGTGCCAAGGCTTGCGACGATTCTGACCGTCGTCATCTTGCTGATGATCTTTATCAGTGTGCTGAGCCAAAATCTTGGGCTTGACTCCGGCTTGTCGGTAGCACTATTTCCGATGGTGATATTGACCATGACTATCGAGCGCATGTGTATTACCTGGGATGAGCGAGGACCTTATGATGCCATCAAATCTGGCATAGGCAGCCTGTTTGCTGCAGTCATTTGTTTTGGGGCGATGAATAATGCCTCCCTGCAATACCTGGTTTTCGCTTTCCCTGAATTATTGCTGGTATTGCTGGCTCTTATTTTGTGGTTTGGGCAATACCGTGGTTACCGGTTGCTGGAGTTATTTCGGTTTAATGCGCTGGCAAGGGCCAAATAATGTGGAAGACTTACCGCCGTTTACGTGAACGTGGCATTTTAAGCATTAACCAGCGCAATGCAGATTTTGTATTGCGTTACAATCAGCGGAAGCTCTATCCCCTGGTTGATGACAAGTTAATAACCAAACGCCTGGCCA
>Ga0209024_1001788_pt1 | contig 15279 bp, 9 predicted proteins | sample AutmiccommunBRH5_FD_187380 | JGI IMG/M metagenome (GOLD analysis project Ga0209024, IMG submission 187380) | Deep subsurface microbial communities from Mt. Terri, Switzerland - Autotrophic microbial communities BRH/5 (SPAdes) (version 2) | ecosystem: Environmental > Aquatic > Deep subsurface >...
GTCGGTGAACTGCTTGGGGTCCAGGCGCTTGAGAAACGCCGAGTCGCCGATCAGCGAGCGGATGTCGCGGTTGGTATCGGCGGCGATGCGTTTGACCAGCGGATAGGTTTCCGGGTGCACGGCGGAGGCGTCCAGCGGGTTGTCGCCGTTCATCACGCGGAGGAAGCCGGCGGCCTGTTCGAAGGTCTTGTCGCCCAGGCGCGGCACCTTCTTCAGCTCGCTGCGCGACTTGAACGCACCGTTGGCATCGCGGAACTGCACGATGTTCTGCGCCAGCGTCGAGTTGAGGCCGGAAATGCGCGCCAGCAGGGCGGCGGAAGCGGTATTCACGTCGACGCCGACAGCGTTCACGCAATCCTCGACCACCGCGTCCAGCGAACGCGCCAGCTTGAGCTGGGACACGTCGTGCTGGTACTGACCGACGCCAATGGATTTCGGATCGATCTTCACCAGCTCGGCCAGCGGATCCTGCAGGCGGCGGGCGATGGACACGGCGCCGCGCAGGGAGACGTCCAGATCGGGGAATTCCTTGGCCGCCAGTTCCGAGGCCGAATACACCGAGGCGCCGGCTTCGCTGACCATGATCTTGGTGAGCTTGAGACCGGGCACTTTCTTGATCAGCTCGCCGGCCAGCTTGTCCGACTCGCGGCTGGCGGTGCCGTTGCCGATGGCAATCAGGTCGACGGCGTGCTTGGCGCAGAGCTTGGCGAGAATCGCCAGGGTGCCGTCCCAGTCGTTGCGCGGTGCGTGTGGGTAGACGGTGGCGGTTTCCAGCAGCTTGCCGGTGGCGTCGACCACCGCGACCTTGCAACCGGTGCGCAGGCCCGGATCGAGCGCCAGGGTCGCGCGCGGGCCAGCCGGGGCGGAGAGGAGCAGGTCGTGCAGGTTGCGCGCGAACACCGAGATGGCTTCGTCCTCGGCCTTGTCGCGCAGCTCACCGAGCAAGTCGGTTTCCAGGTGGGTGTAGAGCTTGACCTTCCAGGTCCAGCGCACCACCTCGCCGAGCCACTTGTCGGCGGCGCGGCCGCGGTTGGCGATGCCGAAGCGCTCGCCGATCATGCCTTCGCCGGGGTGCATGCTGCCCGGTGTCTCATCGCCGACCTTGAGGCTGACGCTGAGGATGCCTTCGTTGCGGCCGCGGAAGATCGCCAGCGCGCGGTGCGAAGGGGTGTTCTTCAGCACTTCGTCATGCTCGAAGTAGTCGCTGAACTTGGCGCCTTCGCTTTCCTTACCCGGTACTACACGGGCGCTGAGGGTGGCGTTGTGCTTGAGGAAGTCGCGCAGCTTGGCCAACAGGTCGGCATCTTCGGCGAAGCGCTCCATGAGGATGTACTTGGCGCCTTCAAGGACAGCTTTCACATCGGCGAAGCCCTTCTCGGCGTCGATGAAGCGCTCGGCTTGCTGCTCTGGCGTAAGGTCCGGATTGCCGAACAGCGCATCGGCCAGCTCGCCGAGGCCGGCTTCGAGGGCGATCTGACCCTTAGTGCGGCGCTTCTGCTTATAGGGCAGGTAGAGGTCTTCGAGGCGGGTCTTGGTGTCGGCGAGGTCGATCTCGCGCTTGAGTTCGGGGGTCAGCTTGCCCTGTTCCTCGATGCTGGCGAGGATCGAGACGCGGCGGTCGTCCAGCTCGCGCAGGTAACGCAGGCGCTCTTCCAGGTTGCGCAGCTGGGTATCGTCGAGGCTGCCGGTGACTTCCTTGCGGTAACGGGCGATGAAGGGAACGGTGGAGCCTTCGTCGAGCAGCGCCACGGCGGCGGCGACCTGTTGCGGGCGCACGCCCAGCTCGTTGGCGATACGGGAATTGATGCTGTCCATGTGATGTCCTGCGGGCGGAATGACGGCCGGCCGGCCAGAAAAGCGGGCAAGTATAACTGCGCCCGCTTCAACTGGGTCGGTCAGACGGCCGCTTCGTCAGCGGAAGTCCGCGTAGGGCGTCAAGGGTTCGACCGGCAGCGGCAGGTCACCGCGCCAGGGCATCAGGTTGTAGCGCAGGTAGAGCAGCGCGCGGCTGGGGGCGTAGTCCTCGCTTTGCAGCAGGCTGACGCCGCCGCCCAGGACGAAATGATCGGTTAGGCGCCGTTCGAACAATCCCTGCAGTCGATAGCTGATGCCGCGATTGGTCGAGCCTTCGCTTGCGCTATTGGCGATGTCTGGATCGAGCGCTTCCAGCTGGCGTCGGTGCGATCCAAGCGGATAGTCCGGGCCGCCATCGCTTTGCGATACGGACCAGCCGACGCTGCTTTCCAGCAGGACGGACCAATCTTCGTTACGCCAGGCATAGCTCACGGGCACGCTGATGGAGTTGTAGTTCTGCGGGCTCCAGTAACCGCCCTGACCGAGCGTGTAGCCGCTCAGGTCCTTGTCGTAACCGAAGTGGATGAACGTCAGGCCGGTACGCACGCGCTCGCTGGGGCTGTCGACCAGCTTGTAGTAGTAACCGGTCATTGCCGTGGTGCGACTGTTGCGCGCGACATTGTCGCCAAGCAGCCAGTGATAGCCCAGCGAGGCCCAGATGCCATGTGCGCCGCCCTGGTCCCAGCTCAAGCCAAGGCTGCTACCGTTCGCGGTCACCGCGCCCCACTGCTCGCCTGTTAGCGGGTCGCGACTGCCGCCATAGGACAGCAGCGAGTTGCTCATCGGTCGGCGCGACGCACTCAGCGACAGGCCAAAAGGCCCGGCGTCGCCCCGGCCGGTGATGCCGCCGTAGAAGTTGTCGATCTCGAAACCCTGGCTCAGGCCCAGATCGGCTTCCCAGCGCTCGTCACGCCAACCGCCTGCCAGCACTGCGGCTTCGGCCTGCTGACGTTTGTCGGCGCATTTGCTGCCGTCGAACGCGCAAGCGCCAAAGGGAGCGTCGCGTTCGAGCGCGCCGGCATCCAGCGCCAGCCGCTCGGCGCGGGCAAAGCTGCGCCCATTTGCTGCCGGCCATTCCACGTGCAGCAGCGTGGTGTCGGTCAGCAGTTCGGAGATGCCCGGGGTGCCGTCGTCGTTGCGCCAGCCGTGGTCATGCAGCAGCGTGACGGTGACATCCTGCTGCCGGTGCAGGTCTGCCACATCGCTGCGCAGGCTGCGGATCAGCCAGTCGTCCGTCTCGTTTTCGCGGGTAGCCTGGGTCAGTTCGGCATCGCTGGCGCCTTCTGGCACCAGTTCAGCATCGGCCATGGCCTTGCGGTAGTAACTCATCGCACGGTCCGGATCGGTCCCGGCCAGCAGACGCGCGGTATCGCGGCGTAGCAGTGGGTCCGGCAGCTCGACCTGAGCCTCAAGTTGTTCGAGCATCTGCAGGGCCTTTGCCACTTCGCCGACGGCCGCCCAGCTATTGGCAAGGCGCCGAACGGCGTTCGTCTCATCGGTGCTGAACTGTGGCGGTGCGTCATGCAGGGCCTGGCTGGCCTCATTTACCTGGCCCGCGGCGAGCAGCAGTTCGATCTGGGCGAGCCGTGCTGCGGAGTTGTCCGGTTCGATGCGTAGCGCGCGTGCCAGATAGGACTTCGCCTCGCTTGGCTCGCCGCGCTCCACCGCCCAGTCGGCCAACAACAGGAGGTCGTCTACCGAATCTCCGTGGCTGCGCAGGCGCTGCTGCATCAGTTCGGTCGCCGCGGTTTCGCGCCCGGCCGCACGCAGCTTGGCTACGCGCGACATGAATTCGCGCCGCTCGACGCGTGTCGCAAGCACGCGGATGTCATCGTTCCAGTCGCTCGTCTTGACCTGCTGCAGGCTGGCCAGGGCCTGGGCATCGCGTTCGGCCGCAGCGAGGTAGAGCGCGTGCGCATAGCGTGTAGTCGGGTCACCGGGCTTGCGTTCGAGCAAGGCGTCGAAGGTGCTGTCCGCCTCGTAGTAGGCGCCCTGCATACGTAGTGAGTTGGCCAGGCGGTAGGTCAGCCACGGGTCATTCGGATCGAGCTTGCGGGCCTGGCGTAGTGCCTCGATCGCCGCGGGCTGGTCGCCACGCTCCAGTGCCTCGTCGGCTTGCAGCTGATAGCGGGCCAGCAGCAAACCGTTGCGTAGTTCGTTGAACTCCTGGCGCTGGGGCGCAGCGAGGGTTTCGATGAATTCCAGCGCGCGCTCCGCAGATTCTGCTCGATAGAGGCGCACCAGCCCGCGGATCGCTCCGCCGTTTGCCGGGTCACGCGCAAGCAGGCGCCGATAGGCGATTTCGGCTTCGTCGGTGCGACCTTCGGCTTCGGCGACCTGGGCCAGGCCGAGCGAAGCGAAGGGGCTGTCGGGTTGTTGCCTGAGCGCACGGGTATACAGCGCCGCCGCTTCGCGGGTCCGCTGCTTTTCCAGTGCCTGGTCAGCTTGCTCGAGGGTGAGCCAGTAGCGAGTCGAGCCGATCAGGTCGCTCCACTTGCTCAGGTTGTCGATGTCCGCCTCGTTGTCCTTGGCGCGCTGGAAGTACACCAGGGCTTCCTGGCGATGAGCGGGGCGCATAAGGGCAAGGCCCAGGCCGCCAAGCAGTTCAGGATCCTTCGGGTAGCCACGCAACGCGAGGCGGAGTTTGGCTTCGGCGGCTTCGTCCTGCCCCTGATCGAGCAAGCGCAGACCGTCTTGACCGGCCCGCCAGAGCGGGTCGGCGAGCAGGCGCTGTTGCCGCTCCAGGTGTTGCCGGGCGTCACTGGCGAAGCGTCCGTTCGGATAACGCTCCAGGAAGGACTTCCATGCCTTGGGTCCGTTATCGTCGATCCGTCTGGTCGCCAGGTACTCGAACTCCCGCTGTGCCGCGGCATCGGTCGCCACCGGGTTTCGGCCCAGTTTGGCCAGCAACGCCAGCGCCGCCTTGTCCTGCCCATCGGCAAACAGCAGATTCGCCAGCAGCTGGCGGAGCTGGGGATTGCCCGGATACTCGTCATCCAGCCGGCGCAACGCATCGATTGCCGGCGCTCGCTGCCCCTGCTGGGCGCTGCGCAGGCGCCAGTACTCGACGGCCAGTTCCAGTGTCGGTGGCTGGTCGCCGTAGAGGGCTTTGAAGCCCTGCAGCGCGTCCTCCGGACGGCCAGCCAGGGCCGCCAGGCGGGCCTGCTGCAGGCGCTGCTGGCCCGCTTCACTGCTCAGCTCGACGAGCAGCCGCCCGGTGCGCTCGGCCTCGGTACCAGGAGCGATCTGCTGCAGGTTCTGCTGCAGCGCCGCCAGCTGTTGCAGGTCTCGCTGGCGCAGGGCAAGCCGCATCTGCGCCAGCGTTGCCTGCGCATGGCCGGGCGCGACACGCTGCAGCCGTGTCAGGGCGTCCCGAACCAGCTCGTCACGGTTGACGGCCTCGGCGGCGCGCACCTGTGCCAGCAGCCACTGGGTCTGCTCGGCGCGATCAGCCGGGACCTCGGCATGGCTCCAGATCGGCAGCAATGCCGCGAGCAGTAGAAGCGGGGACTTGCGCATGGCGGATTACCCAGCATCGCTCAGGCGGCGCCCGGCAGCCCAGCGCAAGGCCCGCCACAGCACGATGGCGAACAGCACGACACTGGCGGCGGCGAGAAATGCCAGCAGTACGGGGTGCGCGGAAAGGTGGAACCACAACAGCAGCCACCAGGGCAGCTTGCCTACGTAGTAGGGTTCGTCCGCGGCATGGCTGCTGACGCCACTGGTGCGAATCAGGGTAACGGCCCCAGCGAAGGCTTCCTGCTTGCCCGAGTCGGTCAGTGCGTCGCGCAACAGGCTGTAATCCGTCGGCGTCGAGGCGAGCAGTGCGACAAGACTGCGCTGGGCGTGAAAGGGCGACTGCTGACCGACGACCGCTGCCAGCGGGCCGTTGGCGCTCATGCCCAGGCTGCCGCCAGCAGATTGCTCGGTCGTGCCGGCAGCGCCGTGCTGCAACCAGCTGCGCGGCGACTCGAGAAGGAACGGCAGGGAGGCATCGTTGACCAGCTCATTCGGCAGTGGGCCCAGCAGCAACAGGTCCGCATCGGCCTGCGCAGCGGATTCCCAGTTGTCGGTGATGCGCACGCCGAATGCTGGATAGCCGGTATGGGAGCCGATCAGCGCAAGGGTATCGAGTAGGGTGCCGACCTGTGCTTCGTCGGGCTGGGCCGAAGTCAGCACTAGGGTCTCGGAAAGATCCGCCATCCGGCTGAAGGGGAAGCCGCTGCGCGAGAACGCCTTCAGGTCGGGCATGGCCATATAGTGGTGATAGCCCGACAGATCGATCGTGGATTGCTCGTCGATGGCGGCCTGGATATTGGTCGGCAGATAGGTTTGGCAGCGGTCCCGCTGGGCGTTGCCCAGTTTGCTGGCGAAGTTGAACTCGAAGCGAACCTTGTTGCGCATGCCCATCTTCAGGGCAGGCACCAGCAGCTTTTCGCTTTCGGCAGTTGAATCCGAGGCAAGCACAGTCAAGCGCAGGTTCTCAACGCTGCTACGACTGTCGCTTCCTTGCAGCGGGATGCTGCTGATGTATTGATCATTGACGGTGATGTTCAGGCGCGACTCGTCAGTAGTTGCTGGCGGCGTGTAGCGATAGCGCGTCTGCAGCGGAATGCCTTTGTTGCGCCAGACGAACAGATCCGGCGGCAGGTTGATATCCAGCGTGATGGGATAGGGCTGAAGGCCGCTCACCTGCAGTTGTTGCGGGTAGTCGATCAGCTCCGAGAGCTGAACGGCACGATCCGTTCGGATCCAGTTGGGGGCGTCGTAGGGCTTGCGTGCCGGTGGTTCGACCTGTTCCAGGCTAACCCGATTGCCGCGCAGCTGGCCGCGATCCAGTGCCAGCGCCGTTGCCGCGGCGACCAGATCGTCGTCGTTACGGCCGGAAATCAGCAGCAGCTTGCTGTAGCGGTTCTCGGGATGGTCGATCAGTTCGACGGTCGGACCATCGGCCTGCGGATGCTCGGTGAGAAACGACGGGCGACGATCATTGGTAGCGAACACCAGCGCTGGCTGGGGGCGCTCCGTCGCCGAGGGCAGGGAGTCGAACAACACCGGGAAGGTCGCGCTGCGCCAGGCGGCCAGGCTGCCGAAGTAGGACGAGAGAATGCCCGCGGCGCGTTGCTCTCCAAGGGTCGGCGTGCCGGCGAAGACGACCGGGAGATTGAGCTGCTGGGTGTCGCGCTCGTCGAAGAAGGGCAGCGGGAACCAGGCCAGATCGCCGGTGACGTCCAACGCCTGTTCGTGCAGGCTGACCCGGCTCTGACGACCCAGATTCAACCAAAGGCCGCTATGGGCAGGGTCTTCACAGATATCGCTGTAGTGACCTACGAACTCGATGCGCACACGGTTGAAGTCGCCCAGCAGGTGCGGGTCGAGTTCCAGCTCCTTGCGGACACGCTGGCCGATCTCTTCCTGAGTGATCGGCAGTGTGCCCATGAGCTCATCGTTCAGGTATACGCGCAGATGCGAGAGCACCGGGATCAAAGCCGGCGACGGCGTGTAGTCCAAGTGCAGGGAGGCGTCAGTGGCGATCCGGTCATGACGCAGGCGGAACTCGACTTGCTCCGCGTTGCGTATGCCAAGAAGCAACTGGTCGCGGGGGCGGCCCAAGTCGCTGAAGCTGCGGCTGGAGTCCCAGCTCGGCGGCGCGCTGTCGGCTTCGAGGCTCGGCTCAGCGAGGGCTGCAGCGCTGAGTGCCCACAGCAAGGCGGTGAGCAGCGTCCGGGGATACGTAGGGGTGATCATGACGGGGTTACCAGGGATTTAGAGGCTGGAGTACGAGGGCAGTAGCTCAGTAGCCAGGCGGCTAACCGAAGAAACGGGCGAAGGGGGCTGCTCAGAGTGCTCGGCAGTTGTTCGTAGAGGCGCTGGTAGCCGCGCCCGCCGATACGCAGCACTTCGATGAAGCTGTGTAGCGGCCGATCCGTCTCGAAGTCCTGATGGCGATTCAGCCAGACGTCGGCGCGGGCGAAGGTGCACTGGACCAGGTCGATCTGCTGAGCAAGGTCGAGGTTGTCGAGCCGGATGCCCAGGCGCTCGCCGATCTGCCGCGAGGCGCGGCCAGGAAACATGAACGAGCGATCACCGCGCTGCAGGATCAGGGAGACTGGCTGATCCATGTTCACCTTTAGCCCTTGCGGGATCTGCAGGCCCGCACCACCTTCGGCGAAGTCCAGCAGCGTACACGGGTAGGCGTGACCGTCTGCGAGCTTCAGTGATGCCGGCAGCTGGGCCATGACACGGTGGGCGCGACGTATCTGCCGGACTTCGGAAGCGACCGCCACCGCGGCGCCGATGATGAGCAGGTTGTAGATGACCCAGGCGGAGCTGACCAGAACCGTGCCGATTTCGGTGACCGGGCCGGTGAAAAGGCGCCAGATAGCGAAACCGAGACCGGCTACGTTCAATACCGCCAGGACGAGGTAGGGACGTGCGATACGCCAGTCGAACTGGTCGTGATCGATCAGCCCGCCTTTGGCCGTGACATTGAACTTGCCCTTGCCCGGGTTGAACAGCGCGACCGTGGTGGGCCGCGCGATGTACCAGGCCAATACCGTCTCGTACACCTCGCCCCAGAACGAATGTCGGTACTCACCCTGCATTCGGGCATTGGTCAGGCTTGCATGAATCATGTGTGGCAGGACGTAGAGCACGATCATCAGTGCTGGCGCGTAGATGATGTAGGCGTGCAGCAGGAGGAATGCGAGCGGGGCCGTCAAGTAGATCAGCCGAGGCAGGCCCGCGAGAAAGTGCAGCATGGCGTTGGCGTAGCAGAGGCGCTGGAAGATCGTCAGGCCCGGACCGAGCAGTGGATTGTCGGTGCGGAATATCTGCGCCATGCCGCGCGCCCAGCGTATCCGCTGGCCGATATGCGCCGACAGGCTTTCGGTGGCCAGGCCTGCCGCCTGCGGCGTGCCCAGATAGGCCGAATTCCACCCGGCACGATGCAGGCGTAGCGCCGTGTGGGCATCTTCGGTGACGGTTTCCACGGCAAACCCGCCGATGCTTTCCACTGCGTTGCGGCGCAGCACGGCGCAGGATCCGCAGAAGAACGAGGCGTTCCACATGTCGTTGCCGTTCTGGACCAGGCCGTAGAACAGCTCGCCTTCGTTGGGCTTGCGACGGAAGGAGCCCAGGTTGCGTTCGAACGGGTCGGGCGAGAAGAAGTGGTGTGGCGTCTGTACCAGCGCCAGTTTCGGGTCGTGCAGGAACCATCCTGTGGTGACCTGGAGAAAGGAGCGCACGGGTATGTGGTCGCAGTCGAAGATGGCGATCAGCTCGCTGCTGGTCACGGTCAGCGCATGGTTGAGGTTGCCTGCCTTCGCGTGCATGTTGTTTGGGCGGACGATGTAGCCCACCCCGACTTCCTCGGCGAACTGCTTGAAGCTGTCCCGGCGGCCGTCATCGCAGATGTACACATTCAGCTTGTCGCGTGGCCAGTCCAGGCCCAGCGCCGCCAGTACCGTGGTGCGCACGACCGAGAGGTCTTCGTTGTAGGTCGGGATGAAGAGATCGACTGATGGCCAGGTTGTGCTGTCTTCCGGTAGCTGGGCTGGCTTGCGATCGAGCGGCCAGCAGGTCTGCACGTAGCCGAGGATCAGGACGATCCAGGAGTAGGTTTCCGCTACGAGCAGGGTGATGCCGCACGCCAGGTCGAAGTGGGAATCCCAGTGCAGTGTGGCGGTGTAGCGCCACCACAGGTAGCGGCAGGAAATGATTGCCGACAGCACGATCAGCATCAGCATCAGCACCGCGAAGCGTCCGGGGATACGCCGGACCAGCAGGGCCAGGCCCCAGAGCAGGAGCACGAAGATTACCTGCGCGGTATAGCCGAACGGTTCGGTGATACAGAGAACGCCAAGCAGTATGGCCAGCGCGCCGATGGCGATGTTGAGCGCGTACCGGACGGGTTTCGATAGGCTGGAAAACCAGCGCTCGGCCCGTCCGACGCGCGCCTCGGCGCTGCGTAAGCCAGGCAGGCCGAACGGCCGCTTGTTCTGCACTCGCGGCGGTCTGGATAGCTTCTGCGCGACGCAGCGCAGTCGCTGCCAAGTCGAGCCGAGTCTATTGCGCAGCGAGCGCGCCGGCGCGGCCTTGGGGGTGCGGGCGACGAGCAGCCAGATGCTCTGGATGACTATCCGCAACGGGTCGCCGACGGTTGGCCGCTTGCCCGCAAGGTGCGGATACAGCCTGCGGCGCTCGGCCATGACCCACTGCCAGCCAGGGGCTTCCAGGCGCAGCAGCAGCCAGGCTGCCATGTAGGCGACCAGCCAGCTCAGCGCGGCCAGGGTGCTCGCACCGCGACGATAGCGGATGTACTGGTAGTAGGTCAGCGGGTTGGGCATATCAGCACTTCGCTCGCTGCGCCAGGCACCAGAGCGCCAGGCTTCGCAGGTCGCTGGCGGCCTGGCTCTTCGGTGCGTAGTGACCTATCGGCAGCTTGTGCGCCAAGGCTTCCGGCAGCGCTTCGTCCTCGTGGATCAGTTGCGGTTGCCGGTTGCCCTTCGGCTGGCTGCGCCAGAGCATCAACAGGTCGCGTTGCAGCTGGCTTGCCGGGTTGAAGCGGTTGATCAGCAGGAGATCCGCATCGGGGCGTGGCCTCTGCTGCAGCAGCACGTGGCAACCCGGGTCGGGTGTTGCCAGGTCGATCAGTACATCGGCCCGATTCGCTTCTGACACGGCTGAACGATGGCCGGGCAGTCGCTGCGGCAGGTCGAACAGCACCCAGTCGTAGTCGTGTGCGAGCAACTCACAACGCTGCGCCCAGCAGTTCGAATCCGCGCAGAGATGACCTTCAATCTGGGAAACTTCCGCGTCGCGCAATTGGCCGTACGGCAACAGGTGCAGGCCCGGAAGCAGTTCCAGGGCCGCCTCGTGCCAGGGCGCGGCATCCAGCTGCGCGCGCGCCCAGCCGGACGCATGTGCAACATCGACACTGAAATGCAGGCGCAGCATGTTGTCCGGGCTGAGGTCTACCAGTAGTACCCGCTCGCCCTGGTCATGCAGGGCGAGGCCGAGGCCTGCCAGTAGCGAGGTGGCACCGATTCCGCCGCGCACGCCGCGCAGCACGAGCTGCTTCATGCCGGACGCCTGCTGGCAACGGCCGCGCTGCTGTTCTCGTGCGATACGCACTCGAGCGCGCTGTTCAGGTGGGCGACGACGGAAAGCTCACTCAGCAGGGGCCAGCGCTGGACTGCCTTGTCCAGCTCCAGCGCTGCGGAGATGTCCTGATAGCCGAGCTTCGGCATGCCCAGGTGGCGTTTCAGATTGTCGACGTCGTCTTGTTGCAACGGTAGGGTCAGCGATTCCATATGCGTGCTACTCGAACCGGTTCGGGTAAGGGAGCCAGATGGCCTGGCCGCTGAGACGTATGTACGGTTTTCCTGCGCGCTCGATCACCTGCGCGCCAGCCGTTTCGGAGACCAGCTCGGTCTGCGGCAGGCCAGCGACCAGTGCGTCCAGGTCCGTGGTGCTGCTTTGCTGTTGGCGGGCGGTGTAGAGCCTGGAAACGAGTTCGGAAATCGCGAGGAAGCTCGTTGGCTGCTGGATATGCACGGGCTGCGCGTCGCGGGGAGTGCCCATCCCGATCAGTTTCAGGCCGACGGGCACCTGGGTGATGGACGGCCGGGGAAGTTCGCGCATGCCGGCGATCTGCATGCGGTCGCCGTGCAACGCTGCGCCGTGTTCAGGCACCAGCAGCAAGGCAACCGGTCGACCGCTGCGCTCCAGTTCGTCGATGAAACGGTTGAGATCATCCAGCAGGCGCTGCGCCCGGGGCCGGTATTCCGCCGATTGGGCATTGCCATCCGCACCGACGATGCGGTTACCGTCGTGCAGGCTGATGCTGTTGTAGAAGAGGCTGACCTGGGGCTCCGGCAACGCCTGACGACGCTGCCACCAGCCGTTTAGCACGTCGAAATCCCTGGCGATCGGCGAGCCGTCGAAGCCTGCCAGTGCACGCGCGAATTTCTGGCTCGCCAGCGCCGGCTGTGGCATTCCCTGGGCTTCGATTTCCCCGGCGAAGCCGTCGAACTTGCCGTTGTGGTTCATCAGGGTTTCGGCCTGGAAGCCCAGATTGGCCAGGTTCTGGAACAGGAGGCATTGCTCCGGCGCGGGTTCGTAAAGCGCCTGGTGACGGGGCTGACCGCAGCTCGCTCGCAGGAGCCGGATTGCCGCCGGCCCGCTGTAGGAGGTGGCGGAGTTGAAACGATCGAATATGACGTCCATTCGCTTGAGCAGAGCGTTGTCACGCAGTTCGACCGCGTCCAGATCGTCCCAGGCCAACGAGCAGACGTTGATGAACAGCACGTCGAAGGCCGCGGTTTGCTCACTGCGCAGCGGGAACTGCGTCTGGCGCGTGGCCTCGGTGCGGAAGAAGTTCTCCAGCCAGGTATCCAGTGCCACATTGTCCTGAGCCGGTGGTATTTCGTTGCTCGATGCTGACGCCACGGCGGGGGCGGCGTCTGCGCTCGGGGGCGAGACCAGCAGCGGAACGCTGCCCAGGTTCAGCCAGATCAGGCCGGCCAGGCAGACCGTGGACAGGCGAATCCAGTTCGCCGCATAGCTGTAGGCGATCACCAGCAAGGCGCAGAGGCCGAGCACCGTCCAGTCGACGAAGCGTCCGGCCAGTTCCAGAAGATAGGCCGTGGAAAAATCCAGCACTCCGGGCTGTGCCAGCAGTCGGTCGAACGGAGGGAGCCAGGTGTCGTGATACAGCAGCGCGACACCCACGGGGATCGCGATCAGCTGCCGCATGATGCGCCACGGGGCGCCGGGAAGGGGTACGACGAGAAACGCCGCGAAAACCAGATTCGGCAGCGCTTGGAAGTTCAGCAGGCCAAGGCCTAGCAGCAGAAACTTCAGCAGGAAGTACAGGTTCCACGCGCCCAGGCCCGGCCAGGGGGTAACGGCGGGCGCGGGTATGCTCAGCCGCTCCGGCGCATTCAAGGCTTGTCTCCCGATCCAGTGGCGCGACGGCGAATCCTGGCCCTTTTCAGGTAGCGGGGCGGGAGCATTCGATCGAATGCACGCAGCGCCGTGCGGCCGTACCGGGTCAGCAGCCAGCCGATACCGATGCCGATCACCAGGAACAGACTGGCGACTTCAAGAAGCTGCTCAAGGGTCATGGCTGTGTCACCAGCGAAAGGATCAGGGGGCGCGGCTGGAGCTGTCGACCCGGCGTCGGATCGCTGACGAGTGTTTCATTGCGGGGCAATGACAGTGCATCGTCCTGAAAGCCGGGGGCGGACAGAGGCTCGAGATCGATCAATTGTTCGAGACCTAGGAAAAGCTCCTGCCAGGTGACTCCGAAGATGTTATCCAGGGCCGCTTCAAGTGATTCTGCGCGACACGCGAAGAGAAAAAGATACAGGGCCTTGTCGACGATGCAGGCGATATCGCCGGTACGCCGCAGATGAGCTTGGCTGAGCACCTGCTCCAAGCTCAGCCCGCGTACGGGCTGCAGCCGAAGCAACTGATGAACGATGTCGCCCGTTGCGCTGCCGGCCCACATTTCCTGGACAGCTTCGGCGAAGCTACGTGGACTCTGCTGGCCACGCAGGGGTATCGGTTTGAGCTTGTCGAGGCTGGCGTCGATGTCGCTCATCTGCCGCTGCCAGATGTGCCCCTGGGCGCTCTCGACCATCGTCAGGAAGCGGGGAAGCGAGGTACCGAAAGGCACGACCAGCGACGCGCCGCCGGCTAGCAGCAGCTGCTCGTCCCGGTAGCGCAGGCAGGGCGCCGTTTCCCTGATGATCAGCTTCAGTTGATTGCCGCAGGTACGACGCAACCGATTGAGCTGATGGGCCAGCTCGTCGACCTGCTCGTTATCGGTGATCGCGAAGAGGATGCTCGCAGCCCTCGCGGTTTCGGCATGCGCCAGCAAGGCTGCTCTGCTCTCGAACAGTCGCCATTGCGTGGACAGATTGTGCACTCCTTCAAGTACGCTGCGTTCCGCATAGCAACGCCCCTGATCCGGGTGTTCGGGCACCTCGCCGAGCTCCCCGGAAGCCGATAACTGGAAACCATCGACCTGGTGGCGGAGGGAGAACTGGCGGGCGCTTGTCATCCCGCGGTCGCTCTGCCAGTGATGCAGATACAGGCGAGTCCCGGACGGGGTTTGACCGAGCGAGGCGAAGCCGGCCAGACAATGGCTGAGTGGGCGTAAACGCTCGCTCAAGGTGTCGCTGAGGCCGTCACTGATGATCAGCAATGTCGCGCGGCGCTCGACCAGCCAGGCGCCGATCCGCATCAGCCAGCCTGCGAGCCTCGGTTCCGCGAAACGCTCCCAGGTTTGGGTGGGAAGATTAAGCAGGATTTGCCGGGTGCTCATGTTGCCCGAGCGATCCAGTTCGGAACCCAGGCGCTGCAGCATCGCCTCGAAATGGTCCGGAATAAGGGTTAAAGCCAGCAGTTCGCCAGGACCCGCGTCAGCCGCTACTTCGGCCAGTACGCGCCGCTGCCTGGTGTCATCCGATATCAACGCGGCGCATTGGTTGGCTTCCATGTTTCCGACAACCTGCCGGGTCAGTAGCGCTGCATCGCTCGCTTTATCCGCCATGATCCAATGCAGTCGTCCGGCATTGAGCGCGAAAATCGGCCATTCGATACCGTCCAGTCCGAGCGGTGCCGGGAGCTGCTGGTTTTGGCGAAAGAGAAGCAAGAAGTCACCTGCGGGGGTTTCGGGCGCGATCTAGCGTCCTGAACAGCGTGTCGGCTAAGCGCTGAGGCGCTTTAAACCTTCTTCTGACTGTTCGTCGGAAACTGAATCGTCCTTGATTAGTGTCAATATGATATCAATCGTCTCTGGTGTTCGACAGTGGGTGTCGATGGCCGGTCACGAGCTGGATGGGCAGTCACTAACAAGCGGGTGAGAGATGAAAGTCGAAACGAGCAATGAGGCATCTGCCTATAAGAGCAAGCCAGGTTTTGGGCGCATCGCGAAGGCTGCCGGATATTCCGCTGCCGGCCTCGCTGCGGCCTGGCGCCATGAGGTGGCTTTTCGTCAGCTGGCCCTCCTTGCCTGCGTGCTCATCCCCGTTGGCTTCATGGTTGGCAGCACGCCTGTGGAGCGTGCACTGCTGGTCCTTCCGGTGCTGACGTCGCTCGCCATCGAGTTGGTGAATTCTGCCATCGAGGCGGTGGTCGATCGGGTGTCGCTGGAAATCCATCCCCTGTCCAAGCGCGCTAAGGATCTGGGCAGTGCGGCTCAGCTGGTCGGACTGGTTTCCATCGCCGTCGTCTGGCTTGCAGTTTTGCTCTGACGTATGCGACGCGTTTGGGGCAAGACGGTTGCGCGAAAAATCTGCTAACAATGGCTGTCAGTAGGGCCGATCCACACTGCGCAATAATGCGCCGTCGACCATCTGGGAGTTTCCATGAGCAGCACTGCGCCAGCCAGCGAAGGCGAAAAAATCCTCATCG
>Ga0209024_1001790_pt1 | contig 15271 bp, 13 predicted proteins | sample AutmiccommunBRH5_FD_187380 | JGI IMG/M metagenome (GOLD analysis project Ga0209024, IMG submission 187380) | Deep subsurface microbial communities from Mt. Terri, Switzerland - Autotrophic microbial communities BRH/5 (SPAdes) (version 2) | ecosystem: Environmental > Aquatic > Deep subsurface >...
GGTAGAGCAGGTCGTTCAGGCAATGGCCGAAGTTCGACACCATCAGCAGCACCTTGACCCGGTGCGCGGCGTCGTGGATCGCCCAGTCCATGCCGAAGGGCTCGGCGATGGCGGCGAAGGCTTCGGTCAGGTCGGGAAGGGTGGCCCCAGTCTCACTGGTGAAGGTGGTGCGGGTGAAGAACTGGCCCGTCTCCAGATCGTCGAACTGGGCGGAATCGGTGATGTTGCAGCCCTTGTCGGCCAGAAAGCCCGAGATGGCGGCGACGATGCCGCGGCGCGAGGGGCAGGTGACGGTCAGCACATAGGCGGTCATTCGTGGGGTATCCTTCGCGCGGCGGTCCTGAAGCGGGGGTCTTTAAGCTGACCTGCACAATGCGCGGGACCGGCGGATGCGCCAGCCCCGAAGCGACGGCGGCGGCGCGAAAGGCGACAGCGAGGGGCGCGATCCGGGAACGGGCGCTGCGGATCGTGGGGCTGGGTTTCCGATAGCGGACAGGTGGTGGTTCAGCGCTGGCAGGCGCGGTCGGGCGCGAGGCTGTCCGGACCGGTATAGGCGCCGGCATCCTCGGCAGTCAGGCGGCCGTCTTGCCAGCGGGTGTGGACAATTCGCAGCCAGCCTGCATCGGCGGTCACGATCACCGGCCCACCCGGGCAGAGGGCGATGCCGCCCTGGATCTGCGGATCGCCAAAACGGTGGTTGGTCAGGCCGGGCTGCGCGGCCAGCGGCACCAGCCGGTCACCCTCCAGCCGCACGAGGCGCAGGGTGCGGCCCAGATGCGGGGTCTCGACATAGGCGATTTCCACCGTGCCATCGCCGTCGAGATCGGCGGCGCCGAGCGGGGCCAGCCAGCGGAAGCGGGTGCCTAGATAGGGCGTGGCGGCGATGCGGCCCTCGGGGCCCCAGACCGCAAGCCGGGCGCCTTGGGTGCTGTGGCTTTCGACCACGATCACCTCGGGCGCGCCATCGCCACCCAGATCGGCGAGGCGGGGGGCGGTGTCTTCGAAGACCAGCTCGTCTGGCAAGCTGAAGCGGCGCTGCTGGTCGCCAAGGCTCAGCACCAGCGCGCCCCATTCGTGGTCATCGCCGAGGGCGCCGTGGGGATAGCGGCCCGTCGGGGCGGCGTAGTCCGCCGCCCGGATCGTTTCGGCAGGGGCGGCAAAGCCCCAAATCGCCAGCAGCGCGGCCAGGGCCCCGCCGCGCATGGATCAGATCTGCCGTTCGGGCAGATGCACCACCAGCCCGTCCAGCGCCGGGGTCACCTTGATCTGGCAGGTCAGGCGCGAGCGGGCCGGGTCGGGCTGCCAGGCGAAATCCAGCATGTCCTCTTCCATCGCATCCTTGGGGGGCACCCGGTCCAACCAAGCCGCATCGACATAGACATGGCAGGTCGAACAGGCGCAGGCACCGCCGCAATCAGCCTCGATCCCCGGCACGCCATTGTCGCGCGCGCCCTCCATCACCGAAAGGCCGGGGGCGACCTCGACCTCGTGACGTTTGCCGGTGTGTTCGACGTAGGTGATCTTGGCCATCGATGTTGCTTCCCTGCGGTGCTTTGCCTGACGACATAGGACACCTGCGGCCGATTTGCCAGAGCTTCGGAGCGCCCGCCTGCGGGGCTTTCCCGCGGCCGCTCAAGCGGTTATCTTGCGCAAAGCCGGATGCAGCGGACACGGCGCCCAACGAAAGACCGCCCTTGATGATGCGCCTTCCTCTCACGCTGCCGCGTGCCGCGATCCTTGCTGTGCTGCTGGCGGGCTGCGGGCCGACAACTGTCCCCGCGCCCGATGTCGCGCAGGACTATGCGGCCGAGGCGGTGACCCGCCCGCTTGGCAGCCGCGCCCCTGACGGGCCCAAGGAGGCCTGCTGGGGCAAGCAGATCTCTCCGGCGATGATCGAGACGGTGACAGAGCAGGTGGTGGACCGGCCCGCAGAACTGGCGCCCGACGGGGCGGTGCTGCGCCCGGCCAGCTATCGCAGCGTGACGCGGCAGGCGATCGTGCGCGAGCGGGCGGAGCTGTGGTTCCGCACCCCCTGCCCGGCCGAGATGTCGCCCGACTTCATCGCCACCGCGCAGCGGGCGCTGGCGGCGCGGGGGCTGTTCCACGGGACCGTCACCGGCGAGATGGATGCCCCCACGGGCCGCGCCGTGCGGCGGTTCCAGGCAGAGCGGGGGCTGGATTCGTCGATATTGTCACTGGCGGCGGCGCGGGATCTGGGGCTGATCGCGGTGGGCCGCAGCGAGGGCTGAGCCTCTAGCGCAGGATCTGCGTGGCGGCCCAGACGAGGGCGATCAGCACCGGCTGATGCGCGAGATAGACGGCGAGGCTGTGCTGCCCGGGCCAGGCCAGCAGCGCCAGCGCGCGGGAGGGGCCTCGGGGCCACAGCGCCAGCCGCGCCCAGACCCGTTGATGGGCCAGCGTATTGCCAAGCGCGATCCCCAGCAGCACCGGCGCGAACCAGGGGAAGACCGGCACGAAATCGACCGAGCGCGGGATCAGCGTGCCAAGGCCCAGCCATTGCAGCCAGGGCGCGTCGAAGGCGGGCAGGAACAGCCAGCGCGGGGCGAGCCACACCGCGACTGCGGCGAGCAGCGGCACCACCGGCGGCAGGCGCACGAAGGCGAGGCCGGCGAGGCTGGCAAAGGCGATGCTGTGCAGGATGCCGAAGAAGATGAACTGGTCCGGGAGGGCGATGCGGGTGGCAAGGGTGATCATTGCCGCGGCGCCCGCGATCATGGCCAGCCGCCGCAGGGCGCTGCGCCAGCGGATGCCGCGCCCATGCGCGAGGGCAAGGCTGATGCCCACCAGGAACAGGAAGCTGCCGGCGATGGCCCGCGCGAAGATCGCCCATCCGCCGCTGGTGGTGGTGCCGGTGGGGAGGTAGCCGAAGAGCTCCAGATCGAAGGTGAAGTGGAACACCGCCATGCAGACCAGCGCCGCCGTGCGCGCCAGGTCGAGGGCGAGGACGCGGGAGGTGCGGTGGGCAGGGGTGTGGGCCATGGGGGGTTTGGTACAGGGCGCTGCAGGCGGGGGCAATGGGCGGGGACCAGAACCCGAACGACGCCTTAAGCGGTGACCTCGGGCGGGAACAGGCGAGGCACTGCCTCGCCCCGCCCGTGCGGGGCTGTTCATCCAGAGCCGCTGGCAACGAGAACCCGTGTGAGGACAGCGCCCGACCTGGCGGGCGAGAAGCGCCCGCCAGAGGCGGGGCGGGCGCTGGCCGGGCCTTTGAGGCCCGACCGGTGCAAGATGAACCGGCACCGTGTGGCGAAGGCGATGGCCTTCGCCATGGCAATGGTCAGTTGGGGCGCCCGACCTGTCAGCAGGCAGTGTCTCTTGGCGAGACACCGGAGACTGGCGCACCCTCCACCTCCAAAAAAAGGGCGCCCGGAGGCGCCCCTTTCCCATCCCGTGCAGCCCGCTCACTCCACCGACAGCGCCACGAACCGCGGCTCGCCCTCGCGGCGGATCAGCAGCAGCAGCGATTTGCGGCCCGCCTCCTTCGCCTCGTCGATGCGGTCCTGCAGGTCGGCGAGTGTTGCCACCTTCTGCTGGCCGGCCTCGGCGATCACGTCCCCGGCGCGCAGGCCCTTCTCGAAGGCCGCGCCGGTCTCGTCGATCTCGCGCACCACGAGGCCGCTCGCATCAGCAGGCAGGCCCATCTCGGCCGCGATCTCGCTGTCGAGCGGGCTGAGCGTCATGCCCAGCATCTCTTCTTGCGCCGGGGCCTGCGGCACGCCAGCCCCAACCGGGGTCGCGGGCGCCTCGGCCTCCTCGCGCCGGCCGAGCGTGACCAGCAGCGTCTCGGTCCGCCCGTCACGCAGCACCACGACGCGCACCGCCTTGCCGACCTCGGCATCGGCGACACGGCGCACCAGATCGCGGGTGTCCGACACGTTGCCACCGTCAAAGCTGGTGATGACATCGCCCGCCTTCATGCCGGCATCCATCGCCGGGCCTTCGGGCACATCGGTGACCAGCGCGCCGGCGGCCGCCTCGATGCCGATGGCCTCGGCCACGTCCGGGGTCACGTCCTGGATCTTGACGCCGAGCCAGCCGCGGCGGGTCTCGCCGAACTCTTTCAGCTGGTCCACGACCTTGTCCACCACGTTCGACGCCATCGAGAAGCCGATGCCGATCGAGCCGCCATTGGGCGACAGGATCGCGGTGTTCACGCCGATCACCTGCCCCTCCATGTTGAACAGCGGCCCGCCCGAGTTGCCGCGGTTGATGGCGGCGTCGGTCTGGATGAAGTCGTCATAGGTGCCGGCCAGCTCGCGGTTGCGGGCGGAGACGATCCCGGCCGACACCGAGAAGCCCTGCCCCAGCGGGTTGCCCATCGCCATCACCCAGTCGCCGACCCGCATCACGTCGCTGTCGCCGAAGCTGACGAAGGGCAGCGGCGCATCGCTGACGACCTTCAGCAGCGCGATATCGGTCTTGGGGTCGGTGCCGACCACTTCGGCCGGCAGGGTCTTGCCCGAGAAGAACTCGATCTCGATCTCGTCCGCGCCGTCGATGACGTGGTTGTTGGTGACGATGAAGCCATCCTCCGAGATCACGAAGCCCGAACCGAGCGCGTCGGAGCGGCGGGGCGCCGAGGGGCCCTGCCCTTCAGGATCCATGAACTCGCGGAAGAAATCCTCGAAGGGCGAGCCTTCGGGCAGCATCGGCCCGCGCGGCATCGCCGGCGCGGCCACGGTGGTCGAGGTGGTGATGTTGACCACGGCCGGGCTGACCTGCTGGGCGAGGTCGGCAAAGCTTTCCGGCGCCGCGCGGGCGGCGGATGGCAGCGTCTGGCCGATGACCAGGGCAAAGCCGATGGCCGCGACCCACAGCATGTGCAATGCGCTGCGTCCCCGCGGCACCAGCCGGTCCGGCTGCAGCGTCTGGGACATGTCCCGAGTTGACATATTCTACTCCCCTTATCCTCTCGCCGGTGTCCCTGACGGGACCGGCTTTCCCTGTTGTCGGATTGCGCGGCCTGCATTGCAAGCCACAGCCGGTCGCGCCCCGTCACATGCGGGTGAGCGCGCTGAAACAGCAGCGCCGGCCCGCCCGTGTCTTGCCTGGGGTCAGACCCCGAGGCTGCGGCCCAGCCAGATCAGCGCCACCCCCGCCGCCAAGGCCCCGAGCCCCAGCATCCGCCGTCGGTCCACCGGCTGCGCGCGCAGCCAGTCCAGCGCGCCTTCGAGACGCGAAGGGGCCAGTGCAAGCACCAGCCCCTCCACCGCAAGCACCAGCCCGACCGCGAGGATCAGGAGCGCCATGATCTCAGTTCGCCGGAGCCGGGGCAGGTTCAGCCGGAGCCGTCTCTGCCGGCGTTTCCGCCGGAGCCGGTTCGGCAGGTGCCTCGGCTTCTGCCGGAACTTCTGCCGCCGGAGCTTCTGCCGCCGGAGCCTCAGCCGCCGGAGCCTCCGCCGTCGCAGCCGGAGTGCCTGCGCCAGACTCGTTCAGGAAGCTGAAGAACTCGCTGTCAGGCGACAGCACCAGCGTCGAGTTTCCGGGCTGCAGCGCAGTGGTATAGGCGCTGAGCGAGCGGTAGAACTCGAAGAACTCCGGATCGGCGCCGAAGGCTTCGGCATAGATCGCGTTGCGCAGCGCGTCGGCTTCACCGCGGATGATCTCGGCCTGACGGCGCGCGTCGGAGACGGTTTCCACCACGGTCCGGTCGGCCTGCGCGCGAACCCGCTGCGCTGCCTCGTTACCGCGGGCGATCTCGTCGGCCGCCTCGCGTTCCCGCTCTGCCCGCATCCGGGCGAAGGTGGCCTCAAGGTTCTGTTCCGGCAGGTCGGTGCGGATCAGCCGCACGTCGATGATCTCGACCCCGAGGCCGGCGGCCTCGGTGCGGGCGCTGTCGCGGATCCGCGTGGTCAGTGCCGCCCGGTCAACCGAGAGGATCGAATCCGAGGTGACCGAACCCAGAACCTCGCGCAGACGCGAGCGCAGGATCAGGTCGATCCGCGCCTCGGCGGAGGCGGTGCCGCCCACGCCGACGGCCTGGCGGAACTGCACCACATCGGTGATGCGGTAGCGGGCGAAGGCATCGACGACCAAACGGCGGTCATCCAGCGGCGTGACTTCGATCGGGTCGATGTCGCGCGACAAGATGCGGTCGTCATAGCGCACGACTTCCTGGATCAGCGGGATCTTGAAGGCCAGACCCGGCTCTTCCTTGACCGACTTGATCTGGCCGAATTGCAGGACCAGCGCCTTTTCGCGCTCGTCCACGATGAAGACGGAAGAGAGGACGCCGACGACGGCAATGACGGCAACGCCGAGAAGGAGGGCTGTGCGGTTCATCAGTTGGTCCCTCCGGTCGTCGTGGCCTGGCCGCCGGTGGCGGTGCCTGCTGCGGGCGCGCCGCGTCCCAGCTCGTTCAGCGGCAGGAAGGGCACGACGCCTTGCGTGCCGACTGCGGCCGGGTCGATCACGATCTTGTCGACGCCGCCAAGCACGTCTTCCATCGTCTCGAGATACAGGCGCTTGCGCGTCACCTCGGGGGCCTTGGCATATTCGGTCAGAACGGCGCTGAAGCGGCTCGCCTCACCCTCGGCCTCGTTGACGACCTGGGCGCGATAACCTTCGGACTCCTCGACGATCTGCGCCGCGTCACCGCGGGCCTGGCCAAGGACGCGGTTGGCATAGCCATCCGCCTCGTTCTGCAGGCGGGTGCGCTGCTGTTCGGCGGCCTGCACTTCGCGGAAGGCGTCGATCACCTCGGCCGGCGGATCGGCGCGGTCGAAGTTCAGACGCACCACGTTCAGCCCGCTGTCATAGCTGTCGAGCGTGGTCTGGATCATCTCCTGCAGCCGGGCCGCGATCAGCCCGCGGTCGCGGTTCAGGATCGGGGCCAGCGGGCTTTGGGCGATGATCTCGCGCATCGCGGATTCAGACACCGCGCGCACCGTCGCCTCGGGGTCGCGCAGGTTGAAGAGGTAGCGCTGCGGGTCCGAGATGTTCCACACGACCTGGAAGTCGATGTCGACGATGTTCTCGTCGCCGGTCAGCATCAGCCCGGCCTCGGCGACGCCGCTGCGCGACATGCCGATATCGACGGTACGTTCGGGCGTGACCGGGATCACCGTGGCGCTGACCACGGGCCAGGGCGCGAAGTTCAGGCCGGGCTCACCCAAGGACGAGAACTCGCCAAGGAACAGCTCGACGGATTTCTCTTCGGGACGCACGGTGTAGAAGGACGCAAAGGCCCAGAGGCCGACCGCGGCAAGCGCCGCGATCCCCAGAGTGCCGCGCGAAAAGGCCGGACCCTTGGGGCCGGTGCTGCCACCGGGTGGCTGCGGGCCACGGGGGCCGCGTCCGCCCATGAGCACGCGAAGCTGCTCTTGGCCCTTCTTCATGATCTCTTCGATTTCGGGGATCTGCGAGCCGCCTTCGCCCGGGCGTTTCTGCCCGCGCTTGTCGTCGTCATTCCCGCCGCTGCCTCCGCCGCCCCCCCAGGGACCTCCATTGCTCATAAGCCCGTCTTCCCTTCAATTTCCGTTTACCGGTTGTCTTGGTAACTGGTCATCGCGCGCCCGAAATCAAGCTGTGCGCACCGGCTTTCGCATCGTGACCAGTTCTTCCGCCATTGTCGGATGCACCGCGCAGGTGCGGTCGAAATCCTCTTTCGTCGCGCCCATCTTCATCGCGATGCCCACCATCTGGATCATCTCGCCGGCCTCGGGTGCGACGATATGGCAGCCAAGCACCCGGCGCGTGTCCTTGCAGACCACGAGTTTCATCAGCACCCGGTCGGCCCGCCCGGCAAAGGACGAGCGCATCGGCTTGAAGGTCGAGACATAGACCTCGATCGGCCCCGCCGCCCGCGCCGCATCCTCGGTCAGGCCCACGGTCGCCAGTTCCGGCGTGGTGAACACCGCCGAGGCGACGAGATCGTGATCGGGCTGGCGCGGGTTGGCGCCGAACACGGTATCGGCAAAGGCATGGCCTTCGCGGATCGCCACCGGGGTCAGCTGGATGCGGTCGGTGACATCGCCCACGGCATAGATCGAGGGCACGGCACTCTGGCTCCAGCCATCGACCGGCACCTTGCCGCCGCGGCCGAGCGCAACGCCGGCTGCCTCCAGCCCCAGGCCTTCGGTGTTGGGAACGCGCCCCGTGGCATAGATCACCTTGTCGAACACATCGCTGCGCCCGTCATTGCATGTCACGCGGAAGCCGCTCCCCTCGGGCGCGATCCCGGCGACCACCACGCCGCAATGCAGGTCGATCCCCTGCGCCTTCATGCCCTCGGCCACCAGATCGACGGCTTCCTCGTCGAATTCCTTCAGGATGCGGGCGCTGCGCTGGAACTGCGTCACCTTCACGCCAAGCCCGGCGAGAATGCAGGCGAATTCGCTGGCGATATAGCCGCCACCAACGATCAGCACAGACTCCGGCAAGGCGTCGAGCTTGAAGATGTCGTTCGAGGTCAGCACATGCTCCGACCCCGGGAACTCCGGCACGAAGGGGCGGCCGCCAACGGCAACGAGGATGTGCCTGGCCCGCACGGTCTTGCCGCCCGCCAGATGCACGGTATGGGCATCGACCACCGTGGCGCGGCAGTCATGCACCGTGACCCCCGCGCTCGACAGCCCGCCGCGATAGGCCTTCTCCAGCCGGTCCAGCTCTGCATCCAGCTTGGCGCGGAAGGCGCTCCAGTCCAGCGCGCCCACCGTCACCTGCCAGCCATAGGCCTGCGCATCGGCCATCGCCGTCGGGAAGCTGGAGGCAAAGACCATCAGCTTCTTGGGCACGCAGCCGCGGATCACGCAGGTGCCGCCCATGCGGTATTCCTCGGCGAGGCCAACGCGGGCCCCGTGCTCCCCCGCCGCGATCCGCGCCGCGCGCACCCCGCCCGAGCCGCCACCGATGACGAAGAGGTCATAATCGAAATCCATAAGGTCAGTCCCCGAGGTCTGCAAAGATGTTCTCGGCATCGACAAAGTCGATCCGGTCATGCTCGACCGTGCCGCGGTTGATGTCGCGCAGCTCCACCCGCCCGTCGCCCTGGCCGATGATCACCACATCGCAGATGTCGATGAAGAGCCCGTTCTCCACCACGCCCGGGATCTGGTTGATCACCAGCGCCAGCTGCCGCGCATTGCCGATGCGGTTCAGGTGCAGGTCGACGATGTAATTGCCCTCGTCGGTGATGAAGGGCTGCTGCCCGTTCAGCCGCAGCGAGGAGGACCGGCCAAGCACGTCAAGGCTGACCAGCGTCTCCTCGATCAGCGCCTTGGTGGTCTGCCAGCCGAAGGGCACCACCTCCACCGGCAGCGGGAAGGCCCCCAGCTGCGCAACCTCCTTGGCGGCATCGGCGATCACGATCATCTGGTCCGAGGCCGTCGCCACGATCTTCTCCTGCAGCAGCGCGCCGCCGCCGCCCTTGATCAGGTTCAGATGGGCATCGAACTCATCGGTGCCGTCGATGGTCAGGTCCAGCCATTTCGCCTCATCGAGCCCGACGACGGTGATCCCCACCGACCGCGCCAGATCGGCGGTGCGGCTCGAGGTGGGCACCCCGGTGATGCGCAGCCCCTCCTCGCGCACCAGCTCGCCCAGGCAGCGCACCATCCAGGCGGCGGTGGAGCCGGTGCCAAGCCCGACGCGCATTCCATCCTCCACAAAGTCCACGGCGCGCTTGGCGGCGGCGAACTTGGCCTTGTCGATCGGGGAAAGCTCTGCGGGCATCGGTCACTCCGGGTCCTGTGTCGCCAAGGGTTATAGGCAAAGCTACGTCCGCGTGCGAGGGGCAATTCGCCCCGCTACCGGCGCCTTCCGCCGCAGTCCCGCGCGGCAAGGTCGCTTTTCGCATGGCGCCCGGGGCGCGCAGGGGCCACGTTGTAGGGCGCGCAACAGGAAGCCCCCTCCCCCATGTTCCTTTCCGTCTTCGACATCTTCAAGCTGGGCGTCGGCCCCTCCTCCTCGCACACCATGGGCCCGATGGTCGCGGGGGCGCGGTTCCTTCAGATGATGCGCGCCTCGCCGTTCCGGTTTCACGGGCTGCGCGCCAGCCTGCACGGCTCGCTCGCCTTCACCGGCAAGGGCCATGCCACCGACCGCGCCACCATCCTCGGCCTCGCCGGGTTCGAGCCCGCAACCTACGACCATGACAAGGCCGAGGCGGCGCTGGCGGATATCCACGCCCGCCACGTGATCGAGGCGCCGGGCCTGCCCCCCTTGGCCTTCAACCCGGACCGCGACCTGATCTTCGACTATGGCGCGCCGCTGCCCGGCCATGCCAATGGCATGATCCTGATGGCGACGGATGCGCAAGGCGACGTGATCCTGCGCGAGACCTTCTTCTCCATCGGCGGCGGCTTTGTCCTGACCGAGGCGGAACAGGCCGGCATTACCGACGCCGCCCTCACGGCACCCGCCCCGGTGCCCTACCCGTTCCGCAGCGCCGCCGAGATGCTGGCGATGGCCGCCGCCTCGGGCCGCAGCATCGCCCAGATGAAGCGCGCCAATGAAGAGGTGTTCCGCAAGCCGGCCGAGATCGACGCCGGTATTACGCGGATCTGGGAGGTGATGACCGCCTGCATCGACCGCGGCCTTGCCACCGACGGCATCCTGCCCGGCGGGTTGAAGGTGCGGCGGCGGGCGAAATCGATCCACGAGGCGCTGCTGGCGGAACGCGGCCTGAACCTGACCGCCCCCCATGCCATCAACGACTGGATGAGCGCCTATGCGATGGCGGTCAACGAAGAGAACGCCGCTGGCGGCCAGGTCGTCACCGCCCCCACCAACGGCGCCTCGGGCGTCGTTCCTTCCGTGATCCGCTACTGGCTCGACCATGTGCCGGGCGCCAGCCGCAGCCAGATTGACGAGTTCCTGCTGACCGCCGCCGCCATCGGCGGGCTGGTCAAGACCAATGCCTCGATCTCGGGCGCCGAATGCGGCTGCCAGGCCGAGGTCGGCAGCGCCGCCGCGATGGCCGCGGCCGGGCTGGCGGCCGTGTTGGGCGGCACCCCCGAACAGGTGGAAAACGCCGCCGAAATCGCGCTGGAACACCATCTCGGCATGACCTGCGATCCGATCCGCGGCCTCGTGCAGGTGCCCTGCATCGAGCGCAACGGCCTCGGCGCGATCAAGGCCGTCTCCGCCGCCTCGCTCTCCTTGCGCGGCGATGGCCAGCATCTGGTGCCGCTCGACGCCTGCATCGAGACGATGCGCCAGACCGGGCGCGACATGCATGAAAAATACAAGGAAACCTCCCTCGGCGGCCTCGCCGTCAACGTCCCCAACTGCTGACCCTTCCGCCTTTGCCTTTTCCAAATATCCCCGCCGGAGGCGCCTGAGCCGCCGCCCTGCGGCGGCGAGGCAAAAGACCTGGCCCGAAGGGCCGCAATTTCCTTCGCCCGACGCATGTCGCTTTCAGGATGGACGCCCCCACCCCGCCCCGCTAGCCATGGCGCCATGACCCATCCTTCCGATCCCATCCTGGCCCCCAACCGGATTCAGGCCCCCGACCGCGTCCTGCCCGGCGTGGCGCTGATGATCGCCTTTTGCGTGATCGCGCCGCTGATCGACGTCTCCTCCAAGGCCGCCTCCCAGGGCGTGGCGGTCGGCGTCGTCACGCTTGGCCGCTTCGTGGTGCAGGCGGCGCTGATGCTGCCGGTGGTGCTGGTCATGGACCTCTCCTGGCGGATGACGCCGGTGGCGCTGCGGCTGCTGCTGGCGCGGGCCGCGGTGTCGATCCTCGCCACCTTCAGCTTCGTCGCCGCCGTGCAGGTGATGCCCATCGCCGACGCGCTGGCCGTGGCCTTCGTCGAGCCGTTCATCATCCTGCTGATCGGCAAGCTGGTGCTGCACGAACAGGTCGGCCCCCGGCGCCTCGGCGCGGCGGTAGTGGGCTTTGGCGGCGCGCTGCTGGTGATCCAGCCCTCCTTTGCGATGTTCGGCGCGGTGGCGCTGTTCCCGCTCGGCACGGCCCTCTTCTTCGCGCTCTACATGCTCATCACCCGCCGGCTCAGCCGCGAGATGCATGCGGTGACCATGCAGCTGCACACCGCCATCGCGGCGGCGCTGATCTGCCTGCCGCTGCTGGCGCTCGGCCACCTCTCCGGCGTCCCGGCGCTGACCTTCGCGCTGCCGACGACCCCCGTTTTCTGGGGCTGGTGCTTCGGTGTCGGCCTCGCCGCCACGATCAGCCACATGGCGATCACCTATGCGCTGCAATTCGCGCCCTCCTCGACGCTGGCGCCGCTGCATTACCTCGAGATCGTGACGGCCACCCTCTTCGGCTACCTGTTCTTCAACGATTTCCCCGGCGGGATGACCTGGACCGGCATCGCCATCATCGTCGCCTCGGGCCTCTACGTCATCCACCGCGAGCGGGTGACGGCGCGCGCGACCCGCCTGCCAGCAGAGCCGCGAGCGCGGGTCTGAGCCAGAGGCGCGGCAGCAGCACCAGCATCGGCCCCTCGATCTGCAGCTCCACCGGCCCTGTCGCCTCGTTCGAGGTGCCGATCCGGCCCGCGGGCGCAAAGTCCAGCCCGTCGATCGGCCAGCGCAGCCCGGTGGAACGCCCGGTCGTCGGCCCCATCGGGAAGAGCGACAGCCGGGCCCCCGGCTCCATCGGCAAGGACAAGGACGGCGGGCACAGGAAGATCACATCCTCGGGCCCCAGGATCAGGCAGCGCTGCTGCGGATGGCTCGCCAGCGCCGTCATCACCGACAGCGTATGGTCCAGCCGCAGCCCGGCAAAGCCGAGGCCAAGCAGGAACGGCGCCTCGACCAGCCGCAGGCATTTGCCGAAATCGGTGGAGTTCTGCTCGGGCACCCTGTGCTGCCGCGCCAGCGGAATCGCGGCCTGCGCCTCGGCGCTGATCGAATCGAAATCACCGATCACCGCATCGGGCATCCGCCCCGCCGCCAGCGCCCCGTCGGCCCCGCCATCGGCCGCGACCAGCAGCGGCGCAAGGCGCAGCGCCATCTCCAGATCCGCATGTGCAAAATCTCCGCCGCCAAGCAGGGTGACGCCGGTCTTTGATTGGACAAGGGCTTCGGTCATGCGGATACTGATCCCAATTAAGGCAAGCGAAGGCAACCTCGGCCGGATTCATTCCTTTATTTTTCCTCATTCCGCCCACGGTAACGATCCGTTTGCCATGGAAGGTGCATCCACGGAATCCTGAGAGAGGCGAGACATCATGGTCGGTGCGAGTAAAATCCTGACAGTGTCCTACGGCACGTTCTCGTGCACGCTGGAAGGATTTGACGAGCCCTTCTCGACCATGAAGGCCATTGCCGAGTATTTCCGCGAGCTTGCCGCCGAAGACCGCTATTTCGGCGCCGAACCCCCGACCCCCGATGCCGAGATGCTGCACCGCATCGCCGAGCGCGAGATCCAGCGCCGGGTGGAGGCGAAGATCGAGGCTAATGGCGTCGTGCTGCGGCAAGAGGAGGGCGCCGCCCCCGAAGCGCCGCCGCGGGTGACGATGGGCCAGCCGGTGGCAGCCCAGCAAGCCGCACCGGCGCCTGTGGTTTCGGAAGCGGCCCCCGTTGAGACCTCGGTGCTGCACGTCGCCGCGCAGGCTCCCGCTTCTCAGCTGATGGCCGAGGAGATCGAGGACGATACCCCCACCCTGCGCCCCGCCGCCGAGGCTGGCAGCGCCGAGGCCGAAAGCGTCGCCGCCAAGCTGATGCGCATCCGCGCCGCCGTCGCCGGAAGCCGCGCCGCGGCGCCTGTGGAGGTGAGCGAGGCCGTGGAGGCTGAGGCGCCGGAAGCTGCGTCTGAAGACGTGACCGCCGAGGCGGTCATGAAGCCGCAGACCGAGGAATGTGAAGAAAAGGCTGCGACCGCGGCGCCTGAAGGGAGTGAGACGGCCGAGGAGCATGCGGCGGCTCAGGACTCCGAGGCCGAGGCGCCGGCCACCGAAACCGAGACCGAAGCCGTCGCGGACGCCCTGGGGGCAGAGCTCGATGCCGGCGCCGATGCCGAACGCGCTGCGGATGTCGAAGAGGCCGCGGTTCGGGCTTCGGAGGAAGCGGCCGAGGTCGCTTTCGACGAGCCGGCAGAGGTTGTGGCTGAGGGTGCGACTGGCGACCCTTCGACCCTCGATGACGAAGCCGCATTGCTGGACTCGCTGGCCGCCGCCCTGGCGGAAGATGAGGCGGTCGCGGAGGCCGATGAGGGCGTCGAGGAGCTGGCCTTCGAAGAGGTGACCTTTGCGGACCTGACCGGCGAAGCACCGGTGACTGAAGAGCTGACCGCCGAAGAGACGGTTGTCGAAGAGCCGGTCGTTGAAGACTGGCCCGCCGAGGAGTTCGTGGCTGACGAGACCGCCGAGGCCGAGGAAACCGAGCTCGTCGCGCTGAGCGATATGGCCTTCGACCTCGAGACCGCTGACGCGGAGCCGGTGATGGCGGAGCCGGCCGAGAGCACCGCTCTGGGCTTTGTCGCCGCGAGTGTCTGGCCGGAGGAGATGGCCGAAAACGACGCGGAGCAAGAGACTGCGGACCAAGAGATTGCGGAACAGGACGGTGCGCTGGACCTGTCCGTCTGGGACGATGGCGCGGACATCTCTGAGAGCCGGGCCGAGCAGGTCGCGCTGTCGGACGTGGCGCCCGAGGGGCTGCCCGGTGCCATCGCCGACATGCTCGCTGCCGAGACGCGCCTGGACGCCGAAGACGGGGAAATGGTCGCCGGGGCTTTCGAGCAAGAAGCTGCCGAAGAAGCTTCGGTCGAGGCCGAAGACGACACGCCCATTTTCGAGCCGGAAGCCGAGGCGCTGCCCGAGCGGCAAGCCGAGCCTGAGCCGCAGCCCCAACCCCAACCGCGCACCGAGAACGCTCTGCAGCGCGCCCGGGCGCGGGTGATCAAGGTGCGGCGCATCGAGGTGGCCGAGGCGCCGGTTGCGCCGCAGCCCGCGCCCGCCGCCGATCCGGTGCTGAGCGGCATTGGCGCGGCCCTGGGCAACACCGGGCTGTCGGCCGAGGATGAGGCCGATCTGCTGGCCGAGCTGGCTGCGGTGGAACGTGAGGCCCCCGGCCACCGCCCCGCGACGGGTACCCCTCTGCGACTGCAGGACCGGACCCGCGAGGCCCCGCAGGTGGACGAGATCGAGGATGCCGAGATCGTGGGCAGCGATGCCGGGCCCGAGTCGGGCGCCGACCGCCCTGTTCTGGGCCGCGGCCCGGCCGACGAGGCTGCGGTGGCGCGGCTGATCGAGACGGCCAACACCCGGCTCGAGGGCTCCGAGACCCGCCGCCGCTTCTCGGCCATCGCCCATCTGAAGGCCGCCGTGGCCGCCACCGTCACCGA
>Ga0209024_1001795_pt1 | contig 15237 bp, 16 predicted proteins | sample AutmiccommunBRH5_FD_187380 | JGI IMG/M metagenome (GOLD analysis project Ga0209024, IMG submission 187380) | Deep subsurface microbial communities from Mt. Terri, Switzerland - Autotrophic microbial communities BRH/5 (SPAdes) (version 2) | ecosystem: Environmental > Aquatic > Deep subsurface >...
GCTGCACGGTTTCGACCACCGGCCACGCCGCGCCCTGCCCGAACGGCGAGCGGGCGACCAGCGCGGCCAGTTCGCGCTTCATCGCGACCCGCTCCTCGACCAGGACCGCGACCCCGTCGGCCAGACAGCCCGCCACCACGTCGCGGGCCTCGTCGATGGAGGAGGCCAGCACGACGCCGCGGCCGTCGTAACCACCGCGGACGGTCTTGATCACCACCGGCCCGCCGATCTCGCGGGCGAACGCGTCGACGTCGTCGACCGACGTGACGGCGCGGTAGCGCGGTATGGGCGCCCCGAGCGCCTCCAGGCGGCAGCGCATCACCAGCTTGTCCTGGGCGTGGATCAGCGCCTCGGGCGGCGGTGCGACGTTGACTCCGTCGGCGACGAGCTTCTCCAGGTGCTCGGTCGGGACGTGTTCGTGGTCGAACGTGAGCACTGTCACATCCGCGGCCGCGCGGCGCAGCGCGTCGAGGTCGGTGTGGGATCCGAGGACGACGTCGGGCGACACCTGCGCGGCGGGTTCGTCGCTGCGGGTGGCCAGCACGCGCAACGTCTGACCCAGCGCAATCGCCGCCTGGTGCGTCATTCTGGCGAGTTGACCGCCGCCGATCATTGCTACGCGGGGCGGCGACGTGGAAGCTCTCGGCACGGCACCTATGGTGACATGCGCCTGCCCGTGGAGTTGACCTGCGGCTACACGAGGATGAGGACGTTCGGAGGTCGATTCCGTAGACTTTGACCTTGTGTCATTTGCCGATGCGACGATCAAGCGCCTTCCGGGGCGTCTGCGTCCCTATGCTGAGCATCACCATGAGCTGATCAAATTTGCCATCGTCGGCGCGACCACCTTCGTCATCGACTTGACGATCTTCTTCACGCTCAAGCTGACCGTTCTCGAGCCCAAGCCGGTGACCGCCAAGATCATCGCGGGCATCGTCGCGGTCATCGCCTCCTACATCCTGAATCGCGAATGGAGCTTCCGCGACCGCGGCGGCCGGGAACGCCACCACGAGGCGCTGCTGTTCTTCGGCGTCAGCGGTGTGGGTGTGCTGCTGAGCATGGCGCCGCTGTGGGTGTCCAGCTACGTGCTGATGCTGCGGGTGCCGATGGTGTCGCTGGCCACCGAGAACATCGCCGACTTCCTGTCGGCCTACATCCTGGGCAACCTGCTGCAGATGGCGTTCCGGTTCTGGGCGTTCCGGCGGTTCGTGTTCCCCGACGAGTTCGCGCGCAACCCGGAGAAGGCCCTGGAGTCCACGCTCACCGGCGGCGGTATCGCCGAGGCGTTGGAGGACGAGTACGAACTGCGCCACCCGATGCCCGACAGCGGCAACGTCACCCCGATGCGGTTGTCGCGCAAGCGGGCGCGACGTCAGCTCGGCGACTCCTCGGACCCCAGGGTGTCGAAGACTTCGTGATACAGCAGCGAGTGCACGCGTTCCACGCGCGGAATGTCCTGGAACTCGAGCGGATCCTGCGCCGCTGACTCGATGATCAGCGTGCCGGTGCGCAGCATGCGGTCGATGAGGCCGTGCCGGAACTCGACGCTGTTGATGCGGGCCAGCGGGATGTCGATCCCCGACCGGGTGACCAGGCCGTGCCGGAACATCACGCGGCGGTCGGTGATGACGAAATGCGTGGTCAGCCAGTTCAGGAACGGCCACACCGTCAACCAGCCGACGAGGATGAGCCAGATCGCGCCGATGACGAGGAACACGATGTTCTTGGCGTTCGACTCCCAGTTCAATGTGTTGACGTAGCCGGCGAGGAACGCGGCGAGGGCGCTCAGGACGATCAGGGCGAGGGCCGGGATCGTCAGCCGCCCCCAGTGCGGGTGGCGATGCAGGACCGCATGTTCGTCTTTGGCCAGCACGTTCTCCGGATATCCCACGGGAGAACTGTACTCAGAATCCGCGGAACGGCGTTCCTGGTTGTGATTTGCGAGGCGGGAATAGCCCTGGGCTCACGCGCGGTGCCCAGAATGTCACAGCGAACCCGCAAAAATCTGCCCAGATTTGCAGGCCAGGGTCACCGTCGGCGTATCTTTTATCCGATGGAGGCGGCTCATTGTCGGTGCGGCCACGACCGCTCGGCTCACGAGCACTATAGAACCGGCACAGATTGCGCATCCTGCGAGTGCCCACGATTCCACCCGAGCGGTGGCGGCCTGCGCGCGCAGCTGGATCGGTTGGCCGCGCGACTGTTCAGCCGCAGAACGAGTTCAGCACAGGGACGATAACGACCGCAGCCGTGATCGCCTCGGCCAGCTAGGTAGGCTTTGTCCGCACCTGTTCTCCCGAACTGAACTTCGACGCAGCCCCCAAGGCCGGGGCTTCGTCGCTGCACCGCGAAGGCGGCGAACCTAGTCGCCATCGGGGGCAGACGACCGCCAGACAAGCTCGAGTACCGGCGGCAAGAGATCGGCAATCTGATAGCCGACCATTGAAAAGACTTCTGCGTCTCGACCAATCGGGTCGAGAATGTCCAGCGACTCGTCTGCAGGCAACTGCGATCTCAGTGCAGAGAGGTCGGCAATTGTCTGCGCGCTGCACTCGGATGCGAGTCGGGCAGCTTCACAAAGTGTGTACGTCCTGTGCAGCTTCTGCGGGGCACGTTCCAGAACAGCGTCACGGTGCGCCCTCGTCATCGTGAGCACAAGATCGGCACCGGTCACAATCCTCGGCTTCAGTTGCCTCGCGGCGAAATCCGAAACCTCACCACCCAGGCTCTCCAGGACGAGCGCTGCCTCGGGGTGAATAGGATGCCCTATCACTGCGCGCGTTCCCGCGCTGGAGACGCTGAAATCGGGAACTCCGTGATGAACGCCGTGCGCGGCGGAGAGTCGCTCCGCCGTCGGAGACCGACAGATATTCCCGGTGCATACAAACAGGACGTGCAGAGCATTCTCCTCGCCTTGACAGTGCAGCGGACAACGCCCGACCGCGCCGGCACATTGCCGAACAGCATCCAGTATCCGTGTACGCGAGGCCCTACATAGACCGAGATCAACGCACCGAGAGACTGGCCGGCCGTGCACGCATCCGCATCGGCGAGGTCGCGGTTGACTCCGACCGTAAGCGCGCACAATGCAAGCGCCCGCACCTAGGCTCGCGCGAGGCGACGGGAAGGCGGTGACGGCGGAGCGGCGCGACAGCCCGCGCTGAGAACCGTGGAGGTTGCGGAAGCATCAAATTAGAGGCGGTCAGCCAGAGGGGCGGTACTGGTTTGCCACGTCCCCTAGGCTGGGCGACACGGAGGGTACCCGGTGCGCCTAGGCAACCCGAGGCCCGTTGGCGGAACTGGTGCTCAGCAACGTCACGTCCAGATGACGCTCCAGTCACGGCCGCAGACATCTGCACGTCTTTTACATCAGGCAACGTATGCCCGGCAGCTGCACCTCGCAGAGGAACTCCGGAAGCCCACTACCTGGGCTTTTAGTAGTGATAGCTGCGATTTGCGGCAGTGCTTGGGTTAAATCTGGGAGAACCGGGCGAATCGGCTGGTCATTAGCGGTCTCTAGCACTACCATTCTGGTCACCGGTCGAAAGAGCGGGGGGCGAGCGCTTTAGCTCTGTGGTGGGTCGAGGCTATAACGCAAGCAAGTAGCATTTTCTCGCCGGCAAAGCCGTCGCTGGACGGCTGGGGCGGGACATTTACAGGGGGTTCTGTGGTCTCGGTAGGGGGATACGCGTGTATGCGCGGCGACGACTGGAGCGGGGGAAAGACCCACGCCGTCGGCTTAATGCATTCGCGGGAGAGTTTGCCGACAGACCGCACTGCGAATTTCAGTCGTCAATCGTTAGGTCGTAGGTCATGACGGAGGTCATCGACCCGAGCGCATCCACTTCTGCGTGGAAGTCCGTGAACGGCGTTTCCGACGTCAATATCGCCGTTCCGGACGTAGCCAGATCACCATCCCTCAGAGTCATTAAGGATGTCAGCCGCCCTGCGACGGGAGAAGGGCAGGGCACGCGCCTGCGGTCGCTGAGTCGAGTCCGAGCATGGATGGTCGTACCTGTTGTTGACTTCGCGCTGATAATGGCGCCCCTATTATGGCGACCCCCGCAGCCGACGTCCGTCTTCACAATGGCTGTACTGGCGACGCTTCTCCTCACCGGGGGCGGCCGCTACGTAGCACGTCTGCATTTGAGCGTGTTGGATGAGCTTCCCCATCTCATCACTCGGCTGTTGACAGCCGTGGCAGCGGTTTCGACGATAATTCTCTGGCTGCATCAGAAAGCTGAGGTTCTGACTTTCCTTGAAACAGCCTGCCAGGCCGTTGCGTTGGTGGTCGTCGGCCGCGTTATAACCACGCGGGCGCTCGCCATCGGACGTCGGCGGGGCATTGCCCAGCATCAAACCCTCGTAATCGGAGGCGGTCCGCTGGCCGCAGAGCTCGCGAGAATCCTTGCGGAGCACCGCGAATACGGGATCAAACTAAAAGGCTTCGTCGATAATGGCCGTTCCTGTCCGGCGGAGGAGTACTTGCCACGCCTCGGCGAACTTGCCGACCTGGACATGGTTGTAGCGACAAGCGGCGCGGAGATCCTGCTGGTAGCTGACGGCAGCTTTGAGGAACACGCATTGATGGATGCGGTTCGCACACGGGCATGTCAGCACACAGAGTTGCTCGTCGTCCCGCGGATGCACCACTTCCACACACTCACCGGTATGGCCGACCACATAGGCTCCATTCCGATCATGCGTATCCGCAATCCCAACCTCCGAGGGCCGGCTCGGCTCATCAAGCGCGCATTCGACATCGCTGTCGCTGCAACCGCTTTGATTGTCCTGTCGCCCGTGCTAGCAATAGCGGCGCTGGCAGTACGACTCGAGGGCGGTCCCGGGATCATCTTCCGGCAGGTTCGGGTAGGACGCGATGGCAAGCACTTCGAGCTGTTGAAATTCCGCTCGATGCGGCCGGCGAATGAGCAGGAGTCGCAGACCCAGTGGAGCGTGGCCGCCGACAACCGCGTCGGGCCTGTAGGACGGTTCCTGCGCTGCACCTCGATTGACGAGCTACCGCAGCTGTGGAACATTCTTCGGGGCGACATGACGGTGGTTGGACCTAGGCCCGAACGGCCGCACTTCGTGGAGCAGTTCTCTACACAGTTCGATAGATATGCTCACCGTCACCGCGTGCAGGTCGGATTGACGGGTTTCGCACAGGTCAGCGGCCTGAGGGGAGATACATCCATCGCTGACCGCGCTCGGTACGACAATTTCTACATCGAGAACTGGTCACTCTGGCTTGATATCACGATCATTTTCCGTACGTTTCGTGAGGTCTTGTTCTACCGGGAGAGATGACGTCGGAAGCGAATGTTCCCGCTCAGGATCCGCCCTCAGCCGCTGTTCGCGACGCCTTGTGCACGCCTTCCCCATCGTAAAGGACGCTGCGACTGGCGGACCCACGGTTCGACAGCCGATACCGGCAGCTATAGGGTCGCCGCCGGCCCCTCTCGAACCCTGTCCAGGTCGCGCGCCGCTTCATCCCAGCTCGAACAAAGATGCCGCTAACGCCGTCAATCTGACTAATCCGATATGGGGCTTACGGACAGGAATCGGCCCCATTGTTGGAACGGCCAGTGCGAGCCGATGGCCGGAGCGTCCGCGCGGCGGCCCGCGAAGTCGGTGTGTCCCGGTCTGCGGGGACGAACTGGTCGCGCAGTTACAAGACCTACCGCAACGGCGTCGTTGTCGGGTTCGTGGCGCCGCTGGATCGCCGGGCGGTCCGAGAGGTCAGCTCGCGATACCTGTCCCGAGACGAGCGCATCGAGAGCTGCCGAGCTACGCCAGTCCGGGCTGAGCCTGCGGGCGATCGCCGTCCGACTCGGTCAAGCGCCGTCGACGAATTTCAAGGGAGCTACGGCGCAATGCAGTAGCCGGACGTGGGTACCGGCCATTCGATGCTCATCGGCGCGCCACCTCCCGCGTCGAGCACGTCACCACCGACGCCGGGTCGAGACCAACGACCTCCTCGGCGGCGTGGTCGCCGAGCTGCTACTACGGAGATGGAGCCCCCAACAGGTCAGCCGTCACCTCCGCCACCAGGACTCCTGACATTGTCATGCGCTCCCCAGCACGCAAGTCGGGCCCGACCTGCGATTTTCCTGATTCGGCGGGCACGAAGTGCGACCACAACGCTCAATAATAGATAGTGCTTTTCCGCGGAAATTCCGGATCGTGCCCTCGATCGGCATCACGATATACGGTGCGGTCGACGATCTCTGGCAGGCACTCAACGACACGCCGACTTCTACCCCCATGGCTCGCCAACTGTGGCAATGGGTGCCTGCCGCCGACCACACATCAATTCCTGCACCGTGTCCGGAGTCCTGGCCACCGCTTTCCCAATGATCAATCGATGTGGTTGAGCCACGAAAGCACCTATCAAGCTGGCTATCAACCTAATTCGCGCTTCATACGACCATCGCGCCTGGCCTCACCGCCGCTCACCGCTGCGCACCGGTCGAGATCACAGCCGGGTGCACCAGCGTCAGCAGCGCCGACGGCCGAGGTTTCAACAACCGATGCTTACCATCCACGACCGGCCGTTCCCGGCCCCGGCCGCGGCGGCGAGGTGACCCGCACTGGGAAAACGCTGCCAGGTCACCGGCGGCGACGAGCAGTGTGGCACCGAGGATGGGACCGAACCCGGGCATGGACTGAATGCTCTCGGCCTGGGGTGTTGGTCGAAGGTTGCAGCGATTTGGGCGTCCAGTTCAGTGAGGCGCTGGTCGAGGGCCAGGGTGTTGGCGGCGAGTTCGGCGATAATCGCGGCGGCGATCTCCTGGCCGGGCAGCCTGACTGATTGCGCCCGTGCTGCGGCGATGGCTCGTGCTGCTACCGCGGCGTAATTGCGCACCCGCCGCCGTTGCAGCCACCCCGCCGGCCGCCGGCATGGGCGTCGCTGGTGACCAGTCTGAACCCGGACAGGCCGCGAGCGGTCAACGACCTCCAGAACGTCAACCAGCCCGCCCCGTCTTCGGCGGTGCTGACGGGCGTGTCTCATTGACTGTGTAAGTGGTTGGGCCTGAATGGAGGTCAGGCATGCTGGCCACCGGACAGGAGTTAATCACTTTGTCTCGATCTGATTCGTCGCGTGATGAGGTCGCCACGCAGTTGGCGCAGGTCCTGCCCGCGGCGGCCGTCGATGCCCTGCTCGCCGACGCCGGGGCCTCCGGCACGCCCATCGACGCCCCGACGGGCTGTTGGCCCAGATCACCAAGTCCGTGCTCGAGCGGGCCCTCGACGTCGAAATCACCGATCACCTCGGCTACGAGCACGGTGATCCCGCCGGCAACGGCTCGGGCAACTCCCGCAACGGCCACGGCCGCAAAACCGTGCTGACCACCGCCGGCCCGGTCGATCTGGAGGTGCCTCGCGACCGCAACGGCAGCTTCGACCCAGTGATCGTCCCGAAGCGTAAACGCCGCCTCGGCGGGGTCGAGGACATGATCTTGTCGCTGTATGCCCGCGGCATGAGCACCCGCGACATCACCGAACACCTGGCCGAGGTCTACGGCGCCAGCGTGTCAGCGGCCACGGTTTCCCGTATCACCGACGTCGTGGCCGACGAGATCGCGGCCTGGCAGTCCCGCCCTGTCGATCCGGTCTATCCGATCCTCACATCGACGCGATCCGGATCAAGATCCGCGACGGCGGCGTGGTCGCCAACAAGGCCGCCCACGTGGTAATCGGGGTCGACATCGACGGGATCAAGCAGGTCCTGGGGATCTGGATCCAGCAGACCGAGGGCGCGAAGTTCTGGCACGGGGTACTCACCGAGCTGCGCAACCAGGGCTGCCGGGACGCGTTGTTCGTCTGTTGTGACGGGCTGACCGGCCTGCCCGAATCCATCGCCGCGGTCTGGCCGCAGGCCACCATCCAGACGTGCGTTGTGCATCTGCTGCGGGCCAGCATGCGCTATGCCTCCTACACCGACCGCAAGAAAATGACCGCCGCGCTGCGCCCGATCTACACCGCCCCCATCGAAGACGCCGCCAAACTCGCACTCGAGCAATTCCGTGCCGAATGGAAGACCAAATCACCCGGGGCGGTCGCAGTCTGGGACCGGGCCTGGGCCGAGTTCGTGCCGTTTCTGGCCTTCCCCGTCGAGATCCGCAAGATCATCTACACCACCAACGCGATCGAGTCGCTGAACTATCAGCTACGCAAAGTCACCAAAGCCCACGGCTCGTTCCCCTCTGACGCCGCAGCAATGAAGCTGCTGTATCTGGCCATCCGCAACATCAACGCGAAACGAGGAAACCAAGAACAAGGAACCTACCGCTGGACCGAAGCACTCAACGCCTTCGCCATCCAATTCCCCGACCGACTCCCACTATGGCAATAACCCCAAAGATAATCGGCCACAACAACTTACACAGTTACCTTGACAAGCCCGTGACTTTGGACGGTCTCTCGAAGAATGAATCGCCCCGGGTTTGATGCTGCATCAAACCCGGGGCGGTTCAGAATCACGCGATGACCTTCAATCATTCGGCTACGACACGCCGGTACCGCCGATCAGGCCCGACTCGTACACCACTCTGCTGGACGCATGAATGGCAACCTAGCTTTGGGAGGCCCAACTAAATTTTCGTTGGTTTCAAAAACACGCGTGCGAGCCTGCGCGTGAAGTTTTAAATGGTGCGACGCCGAAACAATACGTCAACCTGGGTCGGACCAAATTCGCTCGTTATGACTTGATTAAAGATGCCAGCCACACCGAAACCCCTACTATCGAGATAAGCGCTGACCTGTTGAAAGAGCGGCTGCCCAACATATAGTTCCACATAGCTCAGCTCGACATAGATAAAGTCGACGCAGTCGAGTTGGCTGCAACCCTCGAAAACGTCAAGCTCGCCACCTTGAACATCCACTTTCAGCAGAACTGGATGAGCAAGGTTGACCAGGTCGATACATCGGTCAAGGCGACTGACCGGAACATGGATGGTTCTGGATTCACGCACTCCGAATGCAAGCTCTTGGCCTTTGCCTGGCATCAATAGTGACGAGCTATCCGGGCGGTCGGCTATGTGGAAGCTGGCTGACCCTTCAGCGCTCGCCAGGGCCACACGATGAAGGCGAGCATGTTCATCTCGGTGGAACATGCGCTCGAATGTATCGGCGGCGCTTGGCAAGGGCTCGAACGCGAAGATTCGCGCATTTGGCTGCAATGCTCTAAAAGTCAGACTGAACTGACCCTTATTTGCGCCGACATCAAGGAGCGTGTTCGCCCCGCAAATCCGGATGGCCTCCATATGCTCAGGCGCTGCAGCAACTCGATGGGCAAGGATCGCCTGTACGAAACGCGGGCGCTGTAGAAGTCCAACTGCCTTACGAACCTTTGAAGCCAATCCTCCACCCCCTGTGCGCGCCTGAGTGCGAATCTGTGGACTGCGACCTAATATCCATTTCCCGTTCCTCGGCGAGATCGTGTTAGAACCCAGCGACAGTAGCCTACCTTACCCGACTTGAGAGATGCCGCTAGCGGCTGATGTTTGCGAACGCCGCGCCGACAATTCCGCGATTGATGCCGCGTCTACTCCCGTCCTTTCAGCGTCTTTGCCTCACGTAAGCGACGCGACGAGCAATGTAACAATTACGTTTACAGCTATAAAAGCGCCAGCAATTCCACCTACGGTTCTTGGACTCTGTACGAAATTACCTCGTTCGCCAAACAGGGAGGCGAAAGCCACTACTAAGAGTGGAGTGAGGGTGAAGTAATACCGTCCGCTTTCAAACACGTGCGTCAAGTACGTAATTAATGAATGCGTCAATAAGGCGGCGATCATGAGAAAGAAGAACCTAAATCCTCGATCCGTTTGCTCCATGATCGCAATCTTGCACATGCGCCACACAATGGGCAGCGCTAGGAGGTAGAGAGGAATTGTATTAATGAAGAATTCTGCGCGACTCGGCATGTAGATCAGACCAGCATAAAAAAGCACAGGGCCGTCAATTCCGTTGAAACTTCGAGTCCACGAGTGAGCGATGTCGCCTTGCACGCCTTCAAACCCACGAAAGGCGGACAAATACGATCCAACACTGGAGGTTCCCCCCAGTATGCCCACCGCGAGCGTAGATCCAAGTGCTATGCCGATTACTGCCGCAGCGAACAGAAGGGCGGCACGGACGAGTGGGCGATCGACTATCCGGCGCCAAGAAATAACCGATGGTGCTGCCGCCAGTATCAGTCCTGTGATAGCGAGTATTGCAAACGATCGATCCTCGATTATCAAAGCAATGGCAAGTCCGGAATACGCTAGCTGTCCGATCCGCGATTTAACGAAATATAGACCAATTGAAAAGAGAATAAACAGCAGATCGGTCGATATTTGCATGCATTGATATGCGACCGCCGGTGTTAGGAGGCAGAGAATGAATGTCTGTGTACTCGCAGCGGCAGTTCCTTGCTGTGGTGTTCTTAGCCGGTTCCAAAGTGCGAACCCGAGGACGAAAACCAAAGCAACTATAATGTTCGCGAACTTGGCGATATAATACGGCGTGGATGCATCTCCGCTGTCCGTAAGATAGCGCAATCCGCCATTTATTGTCCGCCAGTCATTCGATACCGACAGATCAGAGGTATCCACGTCGAAGGGCCCGATCGGGGCGAACCCAGATGCGACGTCGCGTACGAAGTACAGTATTCGCCAGTAGAATACACCGTAATTGCCATCTTCAAGAAGGTTGAGATTGCGGGGCTCGTCACCCCAATTCAAGGGAGGAAAATAGTAGGCAATAAATGTAAGAGTAAATGGAACCGCCCAAAGCCACGAGAGGCCTGACGCAACGCGGCGTGTTGAATACGGCAGCTCCAGGAACGATGGTGACTGAATCCCCCCTAATGCGCCGGGCCGAAGAAGCGGAGGCGGGGTCATCCCCAGTCACCGTTCGATTCGTAGCCCAGTTCTATGAGCAGTAAACCTGCGAACTGTTTAAATGCCTCGAGATGCTCCGGCTTGTACGCTTGTCGCCAGGCCCCCGAATCGCCTTGACGAAAAGTATGGGAGCGCTTGGGGTCAACGGATTCCGTCGATCTCACCAGCATCTCGTCGGCGAGCTGTGTGCTGTGCCCGCTCACAGCCGTATAGTGACGCACAATCCGCTCTATCCAACCGCTCGCGTCAGCGCCGCGAAGGTCTTCAAAGCGAACCGAAAGCGTGCGCTCATCGCTCAACCAGCCCGTGTATCTGCTATATCTGGTCCCAATGTCTGGATAGTACGCTTTCTGGCTCTTGCTTTCTGTCCAGCCCGAAATGGAAAGCATCAGCGCGTCATCGTGCGACAGATTTCTGTATACTCGGTGCATGCGGTGATAGCGATTCATCGATTTTATATACCGAGCCTCGGATAGTGCAACATCTCGGGGATCACGATAGATAAAATAGGAGACGATTCGCTTTTGAGCGATGACATCTGCGAATGATTGATTCCAGAATAAATGTCCACGCGCTGTTTCGCCTGGTACCAATCTCGTAAGGTCGTTGCAAACATCTTGCACCCGGGCTTCGTGCAGAGTTAAGAACCGAAGTGAGTTTAAGAAAGTTCCCCAATCATCGCTACTCTCGAGGCCTTCGACGACTTGGGTCAATAGGTGGGTGCCGCTCTTGGGTACTGAGTTAACAAGGACTGGCGGTAGCGGTGGAAATATTGATGGCCGTACCCGCCGTATGCCGTTGCGTAAAGACCGAACTGCTAGAGCTTCACCCTTACGTAGAAACGGGTTCCTCGAGTTCTTATAACGTCTGTCAATCTTCATACTTGTCCCATCGCGAAAATTTTTCGTTCCACTCCTTCTGACTGACTCGCTCTAGCGTATTATGCGGGTTGCCCGCGGTTCCTGCTGCTCCGCATCGATGACCTGTCGGCGCCGTGCTCGCGCGATCGAGCGGTGTAATCCGAAGAGCGAGGCGGCCGCAACAATTGGCATAGCCAATGCCATGCCCCACGCGGCTCCAGACTCTGCCGCCAGCAAAGCTCCAACCGCGGCGGCCACCAGCATCGCCGATGCTGAGATCAGGCGCGCCCAGAGACCCCAGACCGCTTCGCCAAGCGATCGGATGGCGGCGAAGATAGGTGTCGAGACGCCCCCAGTGACGGTGACCAAGATAGCGGTCGGCCACAGCAGCCCATTCGCGGTAGCGGCAGACTCACCGAGTAGCTTGAGAATAACTTCTGCCGGGGCCAACACTACGGCGGCCGACCAGATGGCGCATGCACCCGTCATTACGACGGCCAGCTGTCTCGAGCGCCGGCGCCAAAGTCGGGTTCCATTAACCTGGGCCCGAACGAGTTCGGGGATAGCCCAGATTCTGACGCTGTTGACAAGGACCACAACAGGGTTGAACAGGAGTTGCGCTGCACGCAGCGCGCCGGCTGCCACAAACCCCGAGATTCCTGTGAGAAGGAAAAGTACAAGCGCGCCGCTGGCCTGAGCCGCGAGAGTATCGACTACGTAGTACGGATAGAGCCGACGGTGCTCAGACAGCCATCGGCGGATACGCTTCGCCTGCCTGCGGCCCGCGAACAGAGACGCTGGGAGCCTCATCATCGTGAACGCAAGGATTCCCGCGACAGCGCCAGTCCCCGCCCACGCCGCAACCAGCGAGACTGTGGATGCGTTGTTGGTCCCGGCCAACACTCCGACAACCGCGAGCGTTGCTACGGTCCACACGGCGTCGCTGATGACCGCCAGGCTCGGCTGGCCGCGGCCGAAGGCGATATAGCGCAGCGTGTCCTGCAAAGACAGCAACGGGAAGCACACGCACAGGACCAGCAACGGGCCGCGCAGGTCCGACAGACCGACTGAGGCAAGAGCCAACACGCCGGCGAGGACGGCGCTCAAAAGAACACAGGTCTCTATGCATGCCGCCTCAGTGCTGGACAGTGCAGTGTCCGTATCGCGGGGGCTGACGATGTAAACATCGGAGGTAACGCTGCGAACAATGCCGTTTGCAATTAGGTAGACGGCGAAGATGACTGCCAACTGACCAAAGCCGACGGCATCGAGTAGCAAGGCACCAAAAATTGTGAATACGAAGTTGCCGAAGCTCGAGAGGGCTTGGTCGAAGGCGCCGAGCATCACGCGTAAGCCCCCGCCTTGCTTAGTCGCCGCCCCGGTCCACTGACGTCGCGATCGACTAACAGGGGGCGTCACAGCCCTGGGGACCGTCCGGCCGCTACCCGCCGAATCGGGCTCACCGCCACCGGCCACTAAAGGGTCAAGCTCTCTGGATAACCGGCTGAACCTTCTTCGCCTAGACACATTGCATGGACGTCCCTGGGCGTCGCCACCAACAGACTCATCCAGCGGCCAACTCGCCTCCTCGTGTAGTTAGTTGGCTATGAATCCAATGGTAGGTCTTTTCCAGGCCGGCGACTAACCGCGTGGACGGTTCCCAGCCGTAGATGGCCTGAATCATCGTGTTGTCGCTATTGCGGCCACGAACGCCCAGTGGTGCGTCAAGTTTGTAATTGCGTTTGACCCTTATCCCAGCAATCTGTTCGATGATGTCGACCATCTGATTGATGCTTACGAGTTCCGAACTACCCACATTAACTGGTTCGGGGCTGTCACCGTTAGCCACCCTGATGGAGCCCTCGACGCAATCGTCTACATACATGAAGCTGCGAGTCTGTTCGCCATCTCCCCAGATCTCGATTTCGTGGCGGCCACTCAAGGCGGCTTCGGCTACTTTGCGACACAAGGCGGCTGGCGCCTTTTCTCGACCCCCCTCAAAGCTTCCAATGGGGCCGTAAACGTTATGGTACCGAGCCACCCGCGTCTCGAGCCCGAAATCCTCGCGAAAGTGCCTGCACATGCGCTCGGTAAAGAGCTTCTCCCACCCGTACCCGTCTTCGGGCATAGCGGGATACGCGTCGCTCTCTTTGAGCGCTGTCACGTTGGCGTCGACCTGCTTGTCTGCTGCGTATACGCAGGCCGAACTTGAATAGAAGTAACGACCGACGCCCGCATCACGACTCGCCACCAACATATGTGTGCTAGTAAGAACCGACAGCATGCAATCCGCTTTATGGGTTTCGATGAATCCCATACCGCCCATATCGGCAGCAAGCATGTAGACGGTGTCAACTCCTGCGACAGCCTGCATGCAGTCTTCCATTTTGGAAAGATCGAGTTGCCTCGTCTCTACATCGGAGGGAATCTGGTACCACTCCGCAAGAGGCTTGATGTCTGCGGCTCGGACTGTCTTTCCATTCTCGGCCAGCGTCCTGGCGAGGTGTCCTCCGATGAAGCCTCCGGCTCCGGCGACCAGAATCGTGTCAGTTTTGCCTGTCATATTCAGTTCCTCCTGTTGTTTCTCTCACGTCGAGGTTTCCAGCTCTTCCGTCGCTCGGTCTCGCTGTTTCTGACTCTTGATGCAGTGAATTGCTCTGGCGTAAGGCGTATCGGATCACCGTTTCAAATTTGTCACCCACATTTTTGATATCAAATACACGTTCCGCATATCGTCGACCGTCAGACCCCAATTGCCGGCGCAATTCGGGCTGGGCGCTGAGGCGATGCAGTGCTTCTTGAGCACCCGCCATGTCCCCGGAAGCTCTTACAACTCCAGCTGAGGCCTCTTCAAGCATCTGTGCAGCAGCGTTATCCGAGGGCAACAACGCCAATACCGGACGCTCGGCGCAGAAGTAATTAAGCATCTTCGACGGTACCGAATAGCGGCTTGCGTCAGGCTCAAGAATTACGAGAAAGATATCGGCGCTGGCAAGCATCTCTGGAAGCTGGTCGTAAGGTTGATAGTCTAGAAGGATCAGGTTGTCGACATCCTGGCAATTATTCTCAAGCCAGTCGCGGCCCTTGCCCTGAGACACCACTACGATCACACAACCTGTTGGAGCTGTACGCGCCAACTTGGCGATTATCGACGGGTCATGCTTGAGGCCAAGCGTTCCTGCATACATTAGGACTGTGTAGTCATTCAATCCGTGCGCTTCCGACCAACGATTATTCCGTGATTTGACCGGGACTTCATCCAATGCCCCCCAGTTGGGAATAACGCGCACCTTTTCGTCGCTGATGCCCCAAGAACTTAGGCGATCGACAAAGGTGTCAGCAATCGGCACGATTGACGTGGCGAGATGCGCGATTGTGCGCTCGAGGCGGTCGGCGATCCACGCTACTCCGCCACCGATCAGACCTAGTTTCTTGCGCGCAGCAGTGGCCACAGCCTCGCTGTAGACGTCCTGCCACCACAAAAT
>Ga0209024_1001806_pt1 | contig 15032 bp, 13 predicted proteins | sample AutmiccommunBRH5_FD_187380 | JGI IMG/M metagenome (GOLD analysis project Ga0209024, IMG submission 187380) | Deep subsurface microbial communities from Mt. Terri, Switzerland - Autotrophic microbial communities BRH/5 (SPAdes) (version 2) | ecosystem: Environmental > Aquatic > Deep subsurface >...
AGAAGATTGCAGCCATTTCGGTGACTTGAACCAAAAACCTATCTCTGACGATTGACCCAAACTTTGGCTGACCGTACTTGCTAGCACACTCGTCTGCCAGTGACAGTCGACAGAGAAATGCTTTTCAGAATTCGTTCACTTGGCTGGAGTAAGGGTACGACTTTACCTTCTTGGGTGAGTGAAAGCATATTGATGCGATGGTTCATGGCTTTTTGCAAAGTCGTCGACTTACTGCACATAAGGCGAAATACACTCGGTAGTTCGCAGATGCTGATTTTTTGTTGCCCAGCCTTGCTAAGCGCCTCAAGCATGGATTGCACACCTTGCCTCGAAGCGCCGTTTTTGACAACGTCCTCAAGATTGATGCTGCGGCGATTCAACAAATAGAGCATTTCAAACGGCAATTCAATTCCCGTAGCTACTTTTTCACCCTTTTGTGTTTTCTGTGTAAACCACAGGTGGTCCTTTGAAATCTCGGCCTGCTTTGAAATCAACGCGAATGGGACCCCGGTGTAAACGCAAATCAAAATATGACCGTAGGCGCTGCGCTCTTGCTGCGAAAATAGATTTGGGCAGTCGATTAAATTTTTTGCAAACTCGGCAAGATAGGTAGGAACAGGTTTCATAACAGAACTCCATTTTTCAAAAGTGGAGTTTGTGTAAACACTGTTTTTATACCGAACGAATAACAGAGAATTTTTCGAGCCCAGCAAGATTCACCGCGGAGCAATGAGCTAATGATGGTGAAGTTTGAGCAATAGTTGCCCCAACCCACGCAAGGTGGGGTGGAGGCAACTTTTGAGCCAACGGCGGAGCCAGCCCGAGGCGAAACTGCATGGCGTTGCGTTTCACTTTCGAGAGACTTTTACCGCCTTGCGCCGCGGCCTTTCGATGCTCTCTCTTTCGTCGCGCATCTGTGCACTGAAAAAACTTCTAATTGCACGATTGTCCCCCTGGCTAGAACGTCAGCTACCCGATAGATTCCAAAGGTAAGTGTGATTTTTGCACACTAGTTGTTTAGAGATGTAACGGGTAAATGACGCTGAATAGAGGTTTGTAGCCGTGGTATCTCGGTTTTTGATGTCGGCTGCAGTGGTTTACATGGTTTACGGTAGGAGTTAGTCTTGTGTTTTGGATTAACTATCGAAAAAGATGAAACGAGACGATTTGAAGCTGATAAACCGGGTTCAAAAAGACATCGACGAACTCAGTCGCTTGGACGACGACAAGTTGCTATCGATTCTGAAGACAAACCTTTCAGGTTCAGAGATGGACGCTTTGTCAAAGAACTTGCATCGGCTCGGGTCACTTTATTTGAGGACAGCAGATACCGTAACGCAGGCCCGTAAAGATGGATTGCTCCAGCATGCGCAAAATCAAGTTGACTTATTTGAAACCTGGTTAAGTCAACGGTTGATTATCAGTGCTGAGGAAACGGCTCGGTTGCTGCAAATTAGTCGACAGGCTTTGTACAAAGCGAGACAGGCAAATCGAATGTTTTCATTTGTTCGAGCTGGACAGCATTTTTATCCCGCCTTTTTCGTGGATGAGACTCTGGAGCGGGTGCAAGTTCAGCAGGTATGCAAGGCGTTGGGAAATCTACCTGCGGGAGGGAAATGGCAATTTTTCAATACACCTAGTTATTCAATGCATTCAAAAACGCCAATTGAGGCCTTGCGTGCTGGAAAGTACGAAACGGTCTTGAGATTAGCAAAGGCGTTTTCGGACCTATAAGACATCTCCAATGCCCCATACGTTTTCTTGGGTATTCTTTTTTTATAGTGAGTTTCGAAGCTTTCAGACCATGATTTTGGAGACCTTGTAACTTTGTAACCAGTGCCCGTTGGGTTTTGCTAAATTCGTTTTGGCAAGACTGGGTGGGGGTTTTGAGGATTCTTGTGGTCAGAGAAAGATGGTTACAAACCTTGGTTACAGAGGTCTGGATAAGCTGTTTCTTGTTTATTTGGTCTGGGGGCTCCCCCATTTGGAGTAGTTCCTGAATATCGAAGAAATCGGTAAAATGCTTACATTCGTTTTCAAGACGAATGTCGCTCTTTAAAAATTTATCGGAAAGAAATTCTAGTGTGTAAAGCACTAGGTGCATTGATGCGCTCTAACAGAGCGACATACGTCTTCCATGAAAGCCCTCAGCAGGGCCAACAATTTATTGCATCGCCTAAAAACGCTGGTGCAGGGAGAACAGTATGAAAAACAACAATGTAATTCAATTTAAAAATAGTAGCGCTGAAGCAATTGGGCAACTTTTCAAGCCTTTTGGTAATTACGTCGAAGAGGTTTATATCCCTCTTGGGCGAGATGGTTTGAGCTACGTTTTCTACAGCCCTATCGTATCGGACGTTGTGAAGTTGAGTCCAAATAATCTTCACAACACCAAATATCTTGAGGCGGTGCTGGGGCTCGAAACCATCAAAGCCAATGCTTGGAAGTTCAATATTGCCAAGGGTACTGAGGAAGAGAATAGTGATAGCCTGAGTCATGAAATCGCCGAGGATTGCAATGCCTGTGACTTCGTGTTTGATACAGGGATGATTCGAGGCGTTGGCCTTTACCCCACAAAGAATGGTTTTGTTTTAAATCTTGGCAAGAAAGGAGTTTTCGACTACGACGGTTACCCAGTTTCCCGTTTTCATGATGGCTACTTGTACACGGCAAAAAGCACAGGACATTTTGTAGATTTGGATTTAGAGGTGAATGACGCAGACTTTCGTGTTTTGAAAGATGCATTTTCGACCTTTAATTTTCAGAACCCCTTGGATGTGTACTTGGTTGTGGGTTCTGTACTCAGTGGCATCGTTGGCTCGGCATTAAAAACTCGGCCAATCGTATGTTTCGAGGCTGAGGCCGGTTCGGGTAAGACCCTGCTATTAAAGTGCATATCCACCATGTTGCATAAGCAGTTCACAGCGCGATTTTCCACACCACAGAACTCAGCTCAAATCTTGGCATCCATAAAGAACGGCAGTACTGGAATCATCATGGATGAATTCGAGTCGAAAGATTATCCCAGCCGTACATTGACCGAAGTTTTAGGACTTTTCAGAAGTTCTTTTTCGGCAGATGAAGATTCTGGCGTCGTCAAAGCCACTGGCGGTAAGAAGGTTACATATCGTCTTTCTTGCCCGGTGTTTGTCGGTGGGATTAACCCACCAAAATTTGACGAGGCAATGGCAAGTCGCACCATCAATTTCAAACTTAACCAATTCTTTGGTGCAACAGAATCCCCTTATCGTACTGATGAGCAAGTGATTGACGCAGTTTCATCTGTGAGCGAAAAGTTTCGCTCTTTCATGCTCCAGAACATCTCGGTTGTATGCGAAAACGCAAGTCTAATTCATGAGTGTTTAGCGGAGCGTGGGCTATCGTACCGGCTATGTGACAAATGGTGCACAGTAATTGCTGGCGCAATCATGCTTAAACAAGCGCTTTGTGATGACCAAGAAGAGGTAGAGCAAACTCTGATGGATTTGGTCGAGCTGGCGGTTGAGCGTGAAACCAAGAAAGATGAACAATTCGAGGTTTCGGAGTTTGAAACTATCCTTTTAAACTTAGTGGTACCTATTGACGGCAATAGCCGCCGCTTAGGCGAACTACTTCATGACTGGAACCTACATGGTGACCAGATTGACGTGACGTTGCTCAAGCGCTCCCTTGAGAGTGTTGGGCTTAACATCGTAAATATTGGGGGCGAGCCATCACTCGCCGTCGCAAAAGCAGAATGTTTTACAGTGCTATCCAGGGCCTTTAAGCAGGCGGGTATGCAGAGAAATGTATGGCATTCAATTGCTAAAGATTTGCCAGGCGCTATAGCCGACAAAGTCGTTAAATTTGGGAAAAAACCGCATCGTGCATTTGTCTTTCCGATTCGGCAGTTATTGTCTGAGACCAATGATGCTCATGAAATAGCTGCATAAAAAAAGAACCCCCGGACCTAGCGGCTCGGGGGTTTTTGTTTTCTGAGAGGTCAGTTCTACTTAAGTCACCTGATGGTGATGCAAGAGACGCCACTTGCCCTAAAACAGGCAAAATAGACCGCCCCGCAAACTACTAATCCGCTATCGAATACCCACTCATCCATGCTGTATCGCGTAGGCTGATATCGCACCGCGCGATGGCTTGACTCAACACTTGTGAAAGAATATTGTTCAAAATATTGTTGACAAAAAGCTGGGGAAAACTGGAATAAATGGCGACGCAGCAGCAGTTTTTGAATTTCCTGTCTGAAATTGAACCCAGCCCTACTACAAAGAACGCATGCTCGAGCGCCAATAACACGCTTCGCGAAAAACTGGCTGGTCATGACACATACAAGAATATTCTGCGCAACTCCTATCTATCAGGGTCATATGCGCGAGATACCGCACTGCGCCCGCGTATGGCGAGTGGCGTGCTGCGCAGGCCTGATGTCGACATAATAGTAGTCACTAATCACACTCAGGATGAGCGACCCAGCGCCGTCATTGCAACGCTACGCCGCGCTCTAAAGCAACTCGGTTACGAAGAAATCGAGTCAAATCGAAGGTCAGTATGCGTGAAGCTGGGCACAGTCGAGATGGACGTTGTGCCCATTATCGAGGACCCTTGGACCCCGGGCCGTTGGCTCATTGCCGACAAAAGCGAGGAGCGATGGATTGAAACAAATCCCAGCGGGCATACGTTGTGGGCGGCGAGCGTCAACAAGCGGACGGGTGGGAACTTCAAACCTCTTGTCAAGCTTTTGAAATGGTGGCGGAGGGAGACCTTGCCACACCTTCGACGCCCCAAGGGCTTCATCATTGAAACTATGGTTGCCGAATTGATGGATTACAAGGAATCCAGCTACGAAGAGCTTTTTATAAAGCTGTTGGAACGCATCAAGTCAGAGTACGAATTTGTAGTTTTGCTTGGTGGTGTCCCTACGCTGCAAGACCCGAGCGTTTCGGGTAACAACGTTTTCTCTCGTGTGAAGGCTGAGGAGTTTAAGCGTTTCTTTGACCAGGCGGCTAGCCATGCTGCCTTGGCACGTCGAGCACAGAAAGAGCAAGACCCTGAAAAGGCTCTTGAGCTCTGGCAGAAGGTCTTTGGCAACAGATTTAGGAATCAAACTAATGCCAAGTCCAAGAGTCTTTTACAAGCAGCTCCCGGCACTGGGGCTGGTCTGACCTTCCCTGACCGAGCGGTTGGGCTTCCCAACAAGCCGCCAGGGTTTGCCTAATGCGCCTCTTGTTGGAGCAGGCCGTTCGGATGCTCAATGAGACACGGGAAATTGCCGCTTTAGCGGCTACCTCATCGTGGCTTACACAATTTACCTGGGGCCTTACCGATGAAGGTGACGTCCGGCTCGATTTCGACGTTACCTTCGGGGCAACCGTTTACGAAGCTGTGCTGGTTTATCCAGAGCTATTCCCTCACGCCCCCGCGTATGTGCGTCCAAGGAAACCAAGCGAGGCTTGGAGCACGCATCAATACCCGACCACAGGGACACTTTGCCTGGAATGGGGGCCGGACAACTGGCATGTAGGGGTCACAGGCGCAGACTTGCTGCAAAGCACCGCGAAGCTACTTACATTCGAAACTCTGGGGGCTGCGCTAGGGGTCGAGGCACCCTCGCGACATGCGCTCACGACTGGGCAGTCGCTGCGAGGTAAGCACAGTCGCTTTCTCGCCACGTCGCAGTATCGAGCTGCAGTTGCGGCCTACATGCATGTCCCTTGCACCCCGCTAACCGTGCTCACCCTGATTCGGACAGATGTTTTGGTCGCCATGCCGACCAGGATTGGTGGGGAAGAAAGTGTGCCGATTGCGGGTCTTCCTAGGGAGTTCAACGAATCTGATAGCCTGTTCAACTGGAACAGGGAGGGCTGGGTCGTACGTTGCGACGAGTGGGTTAACTTGCCCCCGACAAGCTCTCAGTCGGAAATTCGCGCATTTCTGAAAGCCAAGGAGCGGTGGCCTTGGCCTGATGACGCTAACCACAACGGTTTCCTGGTGCTTGTGGATGACACGCAGCGCATGCGGTCATTTGGTCTCACCACGGGTGAGGGAACGACTGCTTACGAGTACCACGTTGTTGAGGCGGATTCCGACGAGAACCCGCGACAGCCTGAGCGCCATGCGCAGCTAGCAGAGAAGAGGGTCGCGCTCATTGGACTGGGCTCAGTTGGAAGCAAGGTCGCAATCTCGCTTGCTCGTTCAGGCGTACGTCGATTCCTACTTGTGGACGACGACGTATTTCTGCCCAGTAATCTAGTGCGACATCAACTAGACTGGCAATCAATTGGAGTCAACAAGGTTGACGGCGTTTGTACAGCCATAAACCTCGTTCGACCTGGTGCCGATGTCGAGACAAGGTCTTTCCGCATTGCTGGTCAGGAGAGTTCGTCATACAACAATGCGATTCTTCAGAAGGTTGCTGCTTGCGACTTGGTAATTGATGCGACGGCGAATCCACATGCCTTCGCCGGAGTCGCGGCGATTTGTACTCGAAAGAACGTACCTTTGGTGTGGGGTGAAGTCTTCGCCGGTGGTATAGGGGCACTTATGGCTCGGAGCATCCCGGGCAAAGATGCGCCCCCTCTAGATGTGCGTACTGCTGTTCACGACTACTTGTCCAGTTTGCCTGAAGCACCCTTCAAGCGCGCTCAAGGCTACGAATTTGACGAGGGGGGGGATGTTCATGTCGCTGGTGATGCTGAGGTTAGCCAACTGGCAGCATCGCTCTCTCAGTTCTCAATTGATGCACTGGTCGCTGGCGACAAAAGCCGCTTTCCTGTTGCGGCGTACCTTTTTGGGTATCAGAAAGCCTGGTGCTTTGAGGCACCCTATGACACGCGCCAAATTGAATGCCCTACGGCTGCGGTCGGACCCAGTACGTCAGCCGATGCTGAGGAGAATGCCAGCGCTTTCGAAGAGTTGGTCTCCGTGTTCGTCGAGAAAAAATGTTGACAGTTAGCATCCCTTTTGAAGTTCAGATTAGTCTCCAAGAGGCCCTTCGTCGGGCCGGCACCATTGAATGCGGCGGCGTATTGATGGGTGAACATGTTGGCATGAATCATTTTGCTGTGCGAACACTTACAGTGCAAGGCGGTGGCTCATTCGCGAGTTTCGTGCGAAGCACGCAAGCAGCGCTTCGAGCACTTAAGGAGTTCTTCAGCTATTCCAAACACGAGTACACGCGCTTCAATTACTTGGGAGAGTGGCACTCGCACCCCAGTTTTTCGGTGCAGCCTAGTAGCACGGACCACCGCTCGATGCAGGACATAGCAGCCAACCCACGAGTTGGTGCGCACTTTGTAGTTTTGTTAATCTTCAAGTTGACCGACCAGGGCGAACTGGAAGGCAGCGCGCACACCTACCTGCCCGATGGCTCTGTTCTGCCATCTCAGCTACGTCTAGAAGGAAGCCTATGACCTCACCCTTGTTCGAGGCGCAGTCCACTGGCGGTGTGACAGCTCGCGGCGGATTTGAATACCAAGACTCCTATCTGCTGCAGCAAATACCCTTGTACCTTTCTCAAGGGGCATTCAGCCATGTAGTCAGCGAATTGGTTGGCGACATCGAGGTGCGGTATCACCGTCCGGCCGGCGGCACGTACTGCGTGACCTATGAGGCCAAGGGCTATCAGCTCAGCGAGAAGGAACTTTGGGACGAGATTGACCGTTTTCTAGAGCTCTATGGCGAAGCGAAAGACGAGTACGTGCAATTCGTCCTGGTCTGCACCGACTATCTAAGCAAACTTGATGCATTGTTGAGTAAACTGAAACGCCTACGTGGACCCGGCGCCTCTTTGAATACTGATTCAGCGTTTCGCAACTCCGCAGAAGCCGATATCCTCGAGTCTATAGTTAAACTCGGAAGGTCTCGCGAAATTGCTCAATTCGTGCTTGACCGTGTTTCTTTCATCAAGTACAACTCTTCGGATGTAAGCGGTGGGTTCGTTGGCATGCTGACTAACCATCTGCCGACCGTTGCGGACATGAAAGGGCGCGAACAAGTGGCCTTTCAAGCTGCTTGCAAACAATTGGTCGACAGCTCTATCAACGGATGTGTGACACGCGTAGCGCTGGAGGCAGCACTCGTAGAATCGGCGCCATCTATCGCCATGGCGTGGATGGCAACCCCGACGACCGTGTACCTAACTGCCGGGCCAGTCCGGGGCATAGAAGACCTGGCCTTAAATGTCGCGGATTTCAACGGAGACAGTCGCGGCGCTCTGGGTGCAGCAGCTTGGCGCGACCTTCAACACCGTCTTGTCAGCCTAGGCACCTTTATCAAGACGAGCCGAATGCGACAAGCAATCAAGGTTTCCGCGAAACAGAGGATGTCGTTGGCCTGTTTGGTTGGATTTGTCTTCTCCGCGACGCGAGGATTCACTCTGCAGATGGAACATAACGATGGGCAATCCCACGATACAGCTAAGCACGACCGCGCTACCATCTCGTTCTTCACTGAGGGCCGGATTGCAGCTCAACAAGACGGGATAGACGGCGTTGTTTCTATCAGTTTCCCCACCTCAAGTCGCGAGGATGTGCTCGCCTCGACATCGGGTGCACCCTTGGAAGGTGCACCCAAACTTTTTCTGGAGAGCACCATGCCAGTTGGTGACAGCTCGGTACTCAATACCGCTGTTGCCGACGCCAAAGATGCTCTTGTGGCATTCAGAGGCAAGCATCAGTTGGAACGCATTCATCTGTTCGTAAAGGCGCCCTCTTTTTTTGCAATGACCCTTGGTCATCGTCTCAACGGAGTTGGCGAGGTGTTGCTCTACGACTGGGTTGGCGGCAGTTACCAACAAACAGCCAAGATAAGTTGACCGAAGAACCATACCTTGGCGGTTTTTCGGCGATGTGCTCAGCACCTGCTTGTAAACACAAATTTCACCGACGCTGATTTGAGCGGTTAGCCGGAGCGCCAGACAGATGTGGGGTCATTTCTGTGGTGACACCTTTACACCCCAGTTGAACTTAGCCCCGAGTTCCAACGCGCAGAGGAATCACGTTGCCGCCGTCGTTCATACTAGCCTCGACCGAAGCAGAGGCTGAGCATGTTGGCGTTGGACATTGCGGAGAATACTGAAAATCCAGCGGATACCCCAGGGCAGCATTTCTTGCGACTTCTTGGACCCTTGGATATTTGGGCTTGGGCATGGGGCCTTGAGCAAACCGGTGTCGCTTCTCCTGCGCAAATTGCTCAAAATCGGTGTGAGTGTAGTGCATGGCCATGCTGACGCTGTTGTGGCGAGAGAACAGCTGGGTTTTCCCCACATCGCCCCCGTTGTAATACGCCTCGTCTGTGATGGCTGTGTGCCGGAATTGATGTAGGCCATAGTTGGGCAGGTCCAAGGCCTTCCAGGCGCGTTTTAAGCAGGCTCTGATGCTCTCATAACTTGAATTGAACAGAGGGCCTTTGTTTGACCCAAAGTTGGGCAGCGTTCTCAGCACAGCCTTGACTTCATCGGTCATTACGATTTGTTCGAATTGCCCCGCTTTACTTCCCTCTGGCGTCAGTTGCATCACGTTGGTCTGCCACTTAATTTGCTCCCAGGTGATTTTGTGAGCCAATTCACTGAATCGGGTACCCAGCATCGCTGAAAGAAGAATAAAGGGCAGAAATTCAACGTTTTTGCCGTGCGCCCGGGTGTGTTCAATCAGTGCAATGAAATGCTCGGGCAAGACCACTGCCTTGGTAGTTTTCGGTACGCTCAGAAGGGAGCTGTTGTGGTACACGTCAAGGCTGATTTCTTCCCAGTGCCATTCCTTCCGGGCTGTTTTGACAAGCTTGCGAAATAGGTTGATGAAGTGATTGATGGTCGTGGGTGCCAAGGGCTTGATGCCGGCCTGGTTGCAACGCTTAAAACGTTCAATGTCGTGCGCGCCAAGGCATGAGAAGGGTAGGTTGGCCAAATACTCGATGTGGGCATTTAAGGTCAGGTTGTTGGTCTGGCGGGCCTGACGCATTTTTTGAGCGGTGCGTTGTCCGTTGCCCTTGGTCTTAGTTCCCGTGACATTGGGTTTTTGATGCAGTTCACCTCGAGGGCTGAGCGGGTCAATTTCTTTCATCTCCGCTGCCCGTAGGAAGCGATTGATTCGAAAGTACATGTCTTTGCGGTTTTTCTGCGTGGAAACCACCTCACGGGCGTAAATAAACAGTGCATTGGCCACGGAAATGTCTGCAGCGCGAACTGTCATGGAACCTTGTGTCGCCGAACCGACTTTTAGGCGTCGGTTGTTTCGGTCCTCGGTATGTTCTTTCAGATAAGTGGAAATGAAATCCTGAGCTTCCTGCCTGGTTTTGAAAGTTTCGCTCACCGTGCTTAATTGGGATTGTTTGTCTCCGGGGCGAATCTGGGCTTGAAACCGCACCTCACCCGTGATTTTGCTCTTGCGCTTGATAACGGTGGTGTAAAAGAGCTTGTTCATAAAAAATCTCCGTATGACGACTGGTTGGAGACCTGTATAGCTTTGAGTTTTATACACCTTGGCAGTGAGTGGAATAGTTTTGCAGCGGCTTGCTGTTGGTTTGCAAATTTTTACTGCAAAATTTACTGCAAATCGCAGATGGGGCTGAAAGAGGGGTTTTTTCGCAGGCTCAAAGATAGAGTTCCAAGAGCATTGGGTGAGTGGTCTATGAGGGCAAAAGCCTTGATTTATAAGGCTTTAAATGAAAAAAGCCCGAGGATTTTGTTCCTCGAGCTTTTTGTATTTTGTGGTGGGTCGTGCGAGATTCGAACTCACGACCAAAGGATTAAAAGTCCTCTGCTCTACCAGCTGAGCTAACGACCCACATTTCGCTGTCAGGCTTTCGCCCTCAACCGAAGACCGCGATTATGGCCAAGTTTTCAAAAGTGGTCAAGCCCCGATTCCGCAAAAAGTCACTATTTTTTGCTTGAGTTAACGTAAGGGTTTGAAATCTTGAAGCGTTTTAATATTTCGATTTCCCGGTTTTCCATCAATTCAGCCTGATTGTCGCTTTCATGCACATAGCCTTGGGCGTGCAGGCAACCGTGAATTACCAGATGGGCCAAGTGCTCAACCGTGTCTTTGTGCTGCTCGGCGGCTTCGCGTTCAACCACGGCGGGGCAAATTACGATATCGGCCATGAACACTGGCAGGCCAGAATCGGCCCCAAGGTCGGGCATGTCCATGGGGAAGGTCAGCACATTGGTGGCGTAGTCTTTGTTGCGGAAGTCACGGTTGAGCTGTCTGCCTTCTTCTTCACCCACGAAGCGAATGGTCACTTCAGCACGGTCCATGAAGCAGGCTTTGGCCCAACGGCGTATGCGGCTGTTGTCCACTTCCGAGAAGGGCGGGTGGTCTGCGTGCATGGCCCACTGAATGGCCACGCTGACGGGTGTGCTTGCTTTATTCTTCATCGGTGTCCAGTGCATTGGGTCGTTCGGGGTTGTTGAATCGTTCGTACGCTTCAACGATGCGTGCCACCAAGGGGTGGCGAACCACGTCTGCGCTGGTAAAGTAAGTCATTGCAATGCCTTTTACGTTGCGCAACACATGCTGGGTTTGTATCAGCCCGCTTTGCTGGCCGCGGGGCAGGTCGATCTGGGTTACGTCACCGGTAATCACGGCCTTGCTGCCAAAACCAATCCGGGTCAGAAACATTTTCATCTGTTCGGGCGTGGTGTTTTGTGCTTCATCCAGAATTACAAAGGCGTGGCTTAGCGTGCGGCCTCGCATGTAGGCCAGCGGCGCAATTTCAATCACATTGCGCTCGAACCATTTCTGAACACGGTCATAACCAGCCAGGTCGTATAAAGCATCGTACAGGGGGCGCAGGTAGGGGTCTACTTTCTGGCTCAGGTCACCTGGCAGAAATCCCAAACGTTCACCCGCTTCTACGGCCGGGCGGGTCAGAATAATGCGTTTTACGCTGTCGCGTTCAAGTGCGTCCACGGCGCATGCCACGGCCAAATAGGTTTTTCCGGTACCGGCAGGGCCAATGCCAAAAGTCAGGTCATGTTCCATCACTGACTTCAGGTAATCCTTCTGGCGCTCGGTGCGTGGTTGCAGGTCAACTTTTTTGGTTCGCAGCACCACGGGCTCGTCGGCCCCTGTGATCGTCGGAATTTCTTTTCTGGGGTTGGCCACGGTGTTGGTGTTTTTCAGTTCAACCAGCGCCAGTTGAATTTCATCGGCTGTAACGGGCTTGTCGCTTTTTTCAAAAAAGTGATTGATCAGGATGAATGCCTGTTTTGCATTTTCCTTGTCGCCCGCCACGCTCAGTGTGTTGTTGCGGCGTGAAATTTTTACTTGCAAGGCGGCTTCAATTTGCCGCAGGTTGGCATCCACGGGGCCGCACAGGTTGGCCAGTTTGTGGTTGTCGTCTTCGGGGGCTTGCCATTCACTGCCTTTTGCTTTCATTGGATGCTTCTTGAAAAGTTAAGTGTCTATTTTAAGCAATCAGTCTTCCAGCTGCCGGTGGCGCGGCGGGAAACTGACACGCATCAGGGTGCCGGGCCTGTCGGGGTGGGCAGATTTCTGGTTGTCGTGAATGGTCACATTGGCATCGTGCTGCTGTGCTGTTTCCAGCACAATTGCAAGGCCAAGGCCTGAGCCGTCTTCGCTGGTGCCCAGCACACGGTAAAAGCGGTCGAATACCAGGTTGCGTTCGCCAGCTGGGATGCCGGGGCCATCATCTTCCACTTCCAGCACAATGGCTTCGCGCTGCGGGCTGTCATCCACCCGCACGGTTACGCAGCCTTCTTCCGGCGTGTAGCGCAGGGCGTTCTCCACCAGGTTTTTCAACATCTCGGTCAGCATCAGGGTTTGGCCATTTACATACACGGCATGGTCGGGTACTTCCATGCCCAGATCAATGTGCTTGTTCATGGCTTCGGGCACGAAGTCGCGGGTTACCGTGCGTGCAATGTGGGTCAAATCCAGTTTTTCGAATTGCAACACAGAAGGTGCTTCGGTTCGGGCCAAGGCCAGCAATTGGTTCACAAGGCGTGTGGATCGTTCTGTGCCCACTTTCAAGCGGCGCAGGCTTCGTAGTTTGGCTGCTTCATCGGTCTCGTCGCTGAGCAATTCAACTTGCATGCGCAGGCCTGCCAGCGGCGTTTTTAACTGGTGCGCGGCATCGGCGACAAAACGTTTTTGTGTGTCGATGGTTTGCTCCAGTCGCTCCAGCTGTTCGTTCAATGCAGTAATGACTGGCAACAATTCTTCGGGGGTGTCTTTGGTTTGTAGTGCGCTCAGGTCGTCGGGCTTGCGGGTACGAATAATTTCGAGCAGGCTGTTCAAAGGTGCAATGCCGCGCGACAAGCCAAACCACACCAGCAATACGGCCAGCGGCAGAATCACGAACTGCGGCAAAATTACACCCTTGATGATTTCGTTGGCCAGGCTGTCACGCTTGCCCAGGGTTTCCGCGATCTGGATCAGCATGAAGCGGTTTTCGCCCGCGGTGGGTAGTTCAATCCACAAATGGCCTGCACGGAAATCTTCGCCATTCACCACAATGTCCCGAAAATTCACCACGCCAATTTGCCGTGCTTCCCGTTTGGGTATGGGCAAGCTTCGTTCGTCACCCAGCAAAAACTCGCCAGTTTTACCAATTACCTGCACGCGCAGTTGGTCGGTGCCATCGGCCAGTAAAATTTCCATGGCTTCTTTGGGCATGCCAAATTGACCAGTAGGCGCCTGGGCTGCAACTTCTTGTGCCAAGGCTGTAATTTTGTCGTCAAGAATGTGGTCGAAGGGGTCGTTGGCAATCGATTTGGCCACGAGATATGTAACGCCGATACTCATGGGCCACAAAATCAGCAATGGGGCCAGCATCCAGTCCAGAATTTCGCCGAACAGTGACCGGCGTTGGTTGCGGCCCGATGCAAGCGGGTTGCGTTTGTACCAAGCCAATCAGGCACCTGCCTTATGTGTTGGCGTTGGCATTGGGTGTTGCTTCTTTCTCAGTGTACTTTTCAAGGCAATAACCCAGGCCACGCACAGTGGCAATTCGAACGCCATTGACTTCAATTTTTTTGCGCAGGCGGTGAATGTACACCTCTATTGCGTTGTTGCTCACTTCTTCGCCCCATTCGCACAAATGGTCAACGAACTGTTCTTTGCTGACCAAGCGCCCAACGCGTTGAAGCAGCACTTCAAGCAGGCCCACTTCCCGGGCGGACAGGTCAAGCATGTCTTCGTTGATGTATGCAATACGTCCAACCTGGTCGAACGTCAGTGGTCCGTGTTTCCAGATGCTTGCGCCGCCACCCGTGCCTCGGCGGGCCAATGCACGCACGCGGGCTTCGAGTTCTTTCAGGTCGAAGGGTTTGGCCATGTAATCGTCGGCACCTGCATCAAGCCCTTGTACGCGTTGCTCAACACTGTCGGCAGCGGTCAAAATAAGCACAGGCATGTTGTTGTTGCGCGCACGCAGGCGGCGCAGCACTTCAAGTCCGCTCATCTTGGGCAGGCCCAGGTCGAGTATCAAAATGTCGTAGTTCATGGTGGTTAGCGCGGTGTCGGCGTCGCTGCCCTTGAACATGCAGTCCACTGCATAACCGGCTTGGCGCAGTGATTGCGACAAACCTTCAGACAACAAGCTGTCGTCTTCGGCCAGAAGTATTTTCATTCCTTGTCTCCCCAGTGCAGGCTGGCCGGTTTGGCTCTTTTTACCTGAACATGAATGGTGTTGTATTGATTTGATTTTAGCCTGAAAGTGCAGCGGCTTTTGCAGCTTGTATGGCGTCACGGGTGTTTCGCGCTTCAAGCGCGGCAGCACTTGCAAAATCGGTTTTGCCGCTGGCATACAAAATGGCCCGCGATGAATTGATCAGCAAGCCCCAGCCCTGGCTGCACAACCCATTCTTCACCGTGTTCAGCAAGTCGCCACCTTGCGCGCCGATACCGGGTACCAGCAGGGGGGCGTTGCCCACAATGCTGCGCACTGCACGAATTTCTTCCGGGTAAGTGGCCCCCACCACCAAGCCCACTTGTTGGTGCGGGTTCCAGGTGGTGGTGGCTATTTTTGCCACGGTTTGGTACAGCGGTTCGGCCTTTTCTGTGTTTAAAAACTGC
>Ga0209024_1001808_pt1 | contig 15003 bp, 12 predicted proteins | sample AutmiccommunBRH5_FD_187380 | JGI IMG/M metagenome (GOLD analysis project Ga0209024, IMG submission 187380) | Deep subsurface microbial communities from Mt. Terri, Switzerland - Autotrophic microbial communities BRH/5 (SPAdes) (version 2) | ecosystem: Environmental > Aquatic > Deep subsurface >...
ATGAGCGCCTTGGTTGTCCCGAAGGCGAGCTGGCCTTGGCTCAGTGCGTGCTGTACCTGGCCATTGCCGCAAAAAGCAACGCGGGTTACAACGCCTACAAACAGGCCATGGCCCATGTGAAGCAAAGCAGTTCCATGCCGGTGCCCATGCATTTGCGCAATGCGCCCACCAAGTTGATGAAGGAGCTTGGCCATGGTTCAGGCTATCGCTATGCGCATGATGAAGAAGCCGGGCACGCGGCAGGCGAAACTTATTGGCCCGACGGCATGCAAGCCCCGCAGTTTTATCAACCCACAGACCGCGGGCTGGAGGGTAAAATTGCAGAAAAGTTGAATTGGCTTGCCCAGCGAAATGCTCAAGCCCGTCAAAAAAAGTAAGAAGCGCCCACGTTGCCCTTCACCGGGCTTGAAGTTTTAGTACCATCACCGCTATCCACACCAACCGCATTCCGAGAAATTTTCATGTTAGACATTCAACTGCTTCGCAAAGACCTGACCAACGTGGCTGAACGGCTGGCCCAACGTGGTTACAGCCTGAACATTGAACAGTTCAATGCGCTTGAAAGCAAACGCAAGCAACTGCAAACCAGCACGGAAGAGCTTCAGGCCAAGCGCAACAGCATGTCCAAGCAAATTGGCCAGTTGAAAGCCAAGGGTGAAGATGTTTCCGCGGTCATGGCTGAAGTGGCGGGCTTGGGCGATGAATTAAAGCGCAATGAAACCGATTTGACTGCCCTGCAGGAAGAGGTAAACGCCTTCCTGCTGAACATTCCCAACTTGCCGCATGAATCGGTGCCCGCTGGAAAATCAGAAGAAGACAACGTGGAACTGCGACGCTGGGGCACCCCAACACAGTTTGATTTCGATGTGAAAGACCATGTGGACGTTGGCGTGAAACTGGGACTGGACTTCGAGACAGCTGCCAATTTGTCGGGTTCGCGTTTCGCGGTGCTTAAAGGCCAAATTGCCAAGTTACACCGCGCTTTGGCCCAGTTCATGCTGGATACCCACACCGAGCAACACGGCTACACCGAACACTACACGCCCTACATTGTGCGCGGCGAAACCTTGAAAGGCACCGGTCAGCTACCCAAGTTTGCAGATGACCTGTTTTCCGTGAAGAAGGGCGGAGAAGAGGGCACTTCTGAGCCCTTGTACTTGATTCCAACCGCAGAAGTAACACTGACCAATCTGGTGGCCGATCAAATTTTGAAAGCAGGCGACTTGCCAGTCAAGATGACCGCTCATTCACCCTGTTTCCGTTCCGAAGCGGGCAGCTATGGTCGCGATACCCGCGGCCTGATTCGTCAGCACCAGTTTGACAAAGTGGAAATGGTGCGTATTGAAAACCCGGAAAACTCCTATGCCGCGCTGGATGAAATGACCCAGCATGCCGAGAATATTCTGCAAAAATTGGGATTGCCCTACCGCGTAATTGTACTGTGCACCGGCGACATGGGCTTTGGCTCCACCCGTACGCACGATATCGAGGTGTGGCTTCCTGCCCAAAACACCTACCGTGAAATTTCGTCATGCTCAAACTGTGAAAGCTTTCAGGCGCGCCGCATGAAAGCCCGCTTCAAAAACGAGGCAGGTAAAACCGAATTTGTGCACACCTTGAATGGTTCAGGCCTAGCTGTTGGACGTACCCTGGTGGCCGTGCTTGAGAATTATCAGCAAGCCGATGGTTCAGTAACTGTACCCGAAGTTCTTCAGCCCTACATGGGCGGAAAAACTTTATTGACAGCTTGGCTTGAAGGGTAGAGCGCGCGATTCGGGTGAGCTTACTGCGCACCCACAGTCGCTTTGATCGCAGCAATAAACTTTTCGCTTTGAGTGATGTTGCTGACCGTGGCCTCAAGGCCGTGGCGCGCAGATGCCAAGCGAATAAAACGCTCCATGCGACGAATTTCGTGTTTATTCCATCGCACAGTGAATGACACAACCCGGTTGTTGTCGATCCACACGTTGCTGGGCTTGAGGAACATGAAGTCTCCCAAAGCAGATTTGGGAAGCCCTACCTGGCCAGTTGCATCCAGGCCAGTAAACTGCACCAAGAGAGGTGTGCCATTTTGAAGCCAAGTGTTGTGTTCAACGGCATCGCAGAAAATTGAACAAGTTGACCAGGTTAGACCGCTGTAGCGAACCATAAAGGCCAAGCGTGATTCTTCAAAATTATCTGTTACATCAGAACCAACTGCAGCCAAGTCTTCGGGTTTTACTTTAAGAGAAAGCAGCTCCTGCTCCAATGTGCTGTAAGCAATGCTAGAACGGATTTGATCTGGAATAGGCTTTACCTGAAGCCAATGGAACAGGCAATAAGACCGGGTCAAGCGCTCTGCAATTGAACTCATGATGTACTCCTGATAAAACGTGCTGCAATGTAATTTGTACTTTAATTGGGAAATTTCAGATTCAGAGACATACCTCTATCCCGTTTTTCTGATCAAACAATATTCCCTTGGTGTGCTATTTGAAAGTAAAGTTTCAATTGTTGCTAACGCATATCGAGTTGTTAGGAATACACAAACTCAAAAATTTATCATTTAAGCCGCTTTTACTTGTTTTTTATCATGTTGGTTGCGGTTGCCACGTTCTTCAAAAAACTGGGGTAGCAAGTCGTCCCAGTTGGGATTCAACGATTCAATCAAGAGCAAGCGCATGTCGCGAGGCCAATTGCGAACCCTGCGCAGGCGGGCAACAAATTTGTCGTGGTCTGTCCAAACCTCAAAGTAGACCAACCGGTCTAGCCTGTGGTAATGAGCATAATCGCGGCGCAAACCTGCCAAGTGTTCATTCATTCGCGCATACAAACAGTCGGTGTCACCAAGATACAAAGGACCATTGGGTTTGCTGTTGGACAAGATGTAGAGCCAGTATTTTTCTGGTTTGCCAGTGTTGTCTTGCAAGCTGATGTCCAGGTTTTTGCTCAATTCACCCTCCGCGCCAATGAGTTATATGATTGATAATAAATACGTAAGAAGAATACTTATTTATTGTATGTTCAATGCTTATTTGGTGGTGATTAATTCTCCCTCTTAATGGTTGCCCCCATCGCTATTTTTGACTGATATTCGGTGGTAGTATATTGCTGGGATACTATTTTCCTTATCATGTATTTATCTTTTAGCTAAATTTTACTTTTATTTATCAAGGGCTTGTATGCTTACTGCTATCCTTGTGGATGGGCCTTTCTTCATACGACGAATTCGCCAGATATTCCCAAGTTCGGTTCATCACGATGCCAAGGTGATGGCGGATCTAGTATGGCGGCTTTCTGCGGCACATCTTTTTGAGCGAAATCAGCCGAAGCGGCACCTGTTCCGGATTTTCTTTTACGACACCCCTGTGTTTACCCAGCGGGTGACCTTGCCTGTGTCGAAACAGCAGATTGATTTGTCCAGGTCGCGGGAAGGCCAGTTCAGGGTCGCATTTCAGCGTCAACTTCAGCGCAAGCGAAAACTGGCCGTGAAGCTGGGCGAGGCCAGGGAAGCTGATACCTGGAAATTAAATGAAGATGCACTTGCTGATCTATTGAGCAAACGCATTACAGTTGACGACTTGGCTGATGAGGACTTCACGCCTGATTCCCATCCGAAGGGCATCGAGCTCAGAATGGGCGTCGATTTGGCCTCACTTGCCTACAAAAGGCAGGTGCAACAAGTGGTGCTACTAACTGGTGATGGTGCGTTTTCCAGTGCTGCGGAATTGTTGCGACACGAGGGGGTGGATGTCGTTCTGGATCCGATGTGGCAAAACATCTCAGAAGACTTGTTCTCGTACATTGACGGGCTTCGGTCAACTTGCCCGCCGCCTGAGCGTGCAGCGGACTTTCTGGCCAGAATTGGTTCCGACAGCTTTGAGCAAGAAGACCTTCCCACCGAATAAAAAAAGCCCACCAATCGAAGTGGGCTTTTTTCAGTGTTAGCTGGTTCTAATCGCCAATTCCTAATCACCCATTCCTTCGGCGTACAGATCATTGATTCTGTCTTTGAATGCATCAAGCACCTTGGCCCGCTTGACCTTCAGGGTTGGGGTTAGTAAACCATTGTCGACTGTCCAGGGTTCTTTGCTGGTAATTATTCGGCGAATCCGAATGTAACGGGGCAGGTGTTGCAAGCGATCATTGGCGCGCTTGATTAGTTCTTTCTCGTTTGAATTTGCTGTTACTGCAATCATGCCCACAAATGGCCGGCCCTCACCAATCAATACGATTTGCTCGAAAACATCGTCGCCGACAATTGCAGTTTCTGCGTCCTGGGGCGAGAACTTTTCACCGTTTGATAACACCATGATGTCTTTGATTCGACCACGAATGTAGATGCGCTTGTCTTTAATTTCTGCAACATCACCTGTGTGCAGCCAACCCTCAGCGTCAATCGCGGTGTTCGTGGCCTCTTCGTTTTGCCAGTAACCCAGCATGATGTTCGGGCCACGTGCCAAAAGTTCATCGTTTTCACCCAGCATCACCTCCACATTGGGCAGGGGCGGTCCAACTGATTCTGGCACATTGCCTTCTGGACGGTTGACTGAAATGACGGGGCAGGCCTCGGTCATGCCGTAGCCGTGCAAAATAGGTAAACCCATGGCAATAAATGCTTTGGCGATGGTGCTGTCCAGTGCTGCGCCGCCCACCACGGCCAAGCGCAGGCGCCCACCCAGGCGCTCCAGTATCGGCTGGGCGACTTTTGCGCGTAGCAGGGGAAGTTGAAAGTGATCCAAAATTCCGCCTTTGCCTTGCTCCATGCGCCAGCCCACATCGACCAGTTTCTCAAAGGCTTTGCGTTTGAAGCGGGAATCTTTTACCGACGCTTGAATGCGCCCATAGAACTTCTCGAAAATTCGTGGCACGGCAAACAGTACTGTGGGCGCCTGCGTGGCAAGGTCTTCAGGCAGCTGATTGATGCCGCGTGCGTAAACCACTTTGGCACCAACGCGCAGGGGAAGATAGTAGCCGCCGGTGCGTTCGAACATGTGCGACATTGGCAAGAATGACAAGAACACGTCGTCGGGCTTGGCAATGTCCAGTTGAAAGCAGCTGTCCACATTGGAAATTACGTTTTTGTGCGACAGCATCACGCCTTTTGGACGTCCAGATGTACCCGATGTGTAACAGATGGTAGCCAGTGTGTCCTGTTTCAGGTCAAGTAAATCAAACGGTTCGAGTTTTTTCTCAACACTTTTCAACACGTGCTGGGCATTCTCAATGCCGTCAGCTGTCTTGTCGATGTCTGATTTCAGTGAAAGAACACGGGTGGCAGTTAAACCCTCTTTCAGCAGGTTGCGCCCAATTCGGTCATTTTCCACCAGCACAGCACGTGAGCCGGAGTCCTGGATACAGAAGCAGATGTTGCTGGCGTTGTCGTCCGCGTAGAGCGGCACGGACACCAGGCCCATTGCCACGGCGGCTTGGTCAAAAGCCACCCAATGGACATTGTTCTTGAGGCAAATGGCGACACGATCGCCTTGCTGCAAGCCCATGGATCGGAAAAAGGCCTGCCAGCTGCGCGCCAGATCCAGTATTTCCCGGGCTTTGAAGTCTACCCATTCGGTGTCAATGAACTGGCGGTACAGGACACGATTGGGGGTGTCGTTGTGTTGAAACAAGAAGGTGGCGATGTTCGCCATAGGTTGGTCTCCCGAGTCTCTGTTTTTCTTGAATTGCCCGTAGTGTACTGAACTGGCCGCGGATTGGTAAGAACACTCATTCTAGAGTTTCAGGTGTACTTCCTGACGCCGTATACCACATTCGTGTTAGGTCATTTCTAGGATACCTCAGGATACGGAACCTTGAGTATGCTAGTGCTTGCTAGAACAATGGAACTGCGAGACAACATGGCTATTTCCCTGATTCATACACTCAAGCGACGCCTCCGGTTTATCGGAGTCATCGCTGGACTGTCGTTGATCCTGTTGCCGGAGAAGGGATTCGCCTTGCAAGTGTCGACACCGGTCGGCGTCCAGGAAATTGGTAAGCGTTTGAACCTGAAAAGTACTTTGAGTGGCATACCGGAGGGGGCTGAATCGCAGCTGCGCTCCACCTGCTTAAGGGCGCGTATCAAGTCGATTGAAACCAGCCCCAGTATCGACCAGAGAGGGAACAGTCGCGATATTTTCGTGAATTTTCAGCCCACCATTAAACATGGGGGATTAATTGAATTCACGTCCACTGAGCCTGTAAACGACGCCTTATTGGAAATGGAACTGATATCCGAATGCCCATTGATTGTATTTACAAGTCGCTGGACATTGATTATGGACACGAACTCCTCGCCGGCTTCGTTGGAGAAGGCCCTGGTTGCGTCAGAATCAGTCAATTTTGACTTTCGTAATTCATCGCTTTTGTCGGCTTCTCGACGCACACCCAACCCAACGGTACAAGACAAATCGAAGCCGAGGTTGGTCGACACTAAAATGGAAATTGAGACAGAGAAACCTGTTGATCTAATCTCTCCACCCATCGATGGGACTGCACAGCCCGCAAAACAAGAAGCAGCCATGGATCCTGTGATAATGGCGTCATTGCCCCAGGACGTTTTGTCCGCCGGCCTTATCGAGAGCCAGCCTTCGCCAAACGATCGGTATGAACTGGAAAATATGGATCGCGATAGACCAGACGGTTTAGCAGGGTTTGGGAGCATAATTTCTGTTGACTATTGGCCAGTGATTTTGGCTTCGACTTTGTTGGGTTTGTTGGCGTTGGTTTATCTGGTGAAAAAAGGGTCACAACGCAGTCTCTTGAAGAGCGCTGTGGCAAAGCGTGATCCGGTTATTGGTGCCCCAAAGCCCTCTGCAAGCGAGTTTCGTGACACAGGTTTTCATGGCGATGTGCCCAAGCAAGATACATCTGGTTATGCATCAGACCGTGTGCTTGAATCTTTGATTGCCAGTGATGATTCGAGCTATGAGGACTTGCTCGATTCCGATTATTCCTTGAATGAGTCTGATTTGCCTGATTCTTCGATCAAATCGTCATTGAAGATCAGCCTGGAGTTGATCAACCGGGCCGACATTCGCCCCTGGGATCTGCCCACTGCTTATCACAGTATGATTGAGCAAAGAAACAAGTCGCTGCAATTGCATCGAACCTCGGATGCGCTGCTACTGCGTTGCCACATTGGGCTGGTGGAACTGGCTTTTCAGGATGCCAAGCAGGGCGACACAACACACGCACAAACCGCGCTTGACCTGCTCGGCCTTGTGCTGGGGGAATATGTGTACGATGTGGATTCCACCTCGATATTGTGTGTGCCTGATGTGGTGAAAAGCCATGTGCGTGCCAAAATGTGTGAAATCACCGGTGCTGAAAAGCGTCAGATTCTGCGTGAAAACCTGATTAATTTGAACACGCAGGTACTTAGCCCGGCCTTGTGTTTTCATACCGATGCGTGGCGTGAGTTTTTAAGCGATGAGGGCGCACTGACTTAACCCTCGAAACTACGCGCCGAGGGTTTCTTCCAGTGATTCAATTTCAACCATGGCTTCAAGCAGATCGTTTTCTGCTTTTTCCAGTGCAGTGGCTATTTTTCCGCGTTCCTGGTGTTGTTCGGCTGCCTTTTTTGCGGCATCCGGATTGCTGTAGTCGCAGCTTGCCAAAACATCATCAAGCTTTGCCAGTTTTGGTTTGTCTGTATCTATTTGCTTTTCAAGTTTTTTGACCAGGTTATTCAAATGTTTCAAGCGCTGGCTCAGGCCATTGCGGTCAATTGGCGCTGCAATGGGGGCTGCATTCGCTGTTTTGGCTGCTGGTGCGCTTTGCTTGTTGTTGCGGTTTTCAGCGTTGGTTTCCTTGCGAAGCAATTCGGCATAGTCGTCCAAATCACCATCAAATTCGGTTACTGCACCTTGGTGCACTCGCCAAAAACGGTCGGTGATTGATTCCAGCAAATGCCGGTCGTGAGAAACCATGACCAAGGCACCCTCAAACTCCAGCAAACTGCTGGCCAAGGCTTGGCGGGTGGCAATGTCCAGATGGTTCGTGGGTTCGTCCAGAAGCAAGAGGTTGGGGCGTTTGTAGGCCAGCAGCGCCAAAGCCAGGCGCGATTTTTCACCGCCTGAAAAACTGCCCACCAACTGGCGAACTTTGTCATCGCGGAAGTGATAACGCGCCAAAAACTCACGGGCTTTTTGTTCTGAAATTTGCCGCTCCAGCCGTGACATGTGCTGCAAGGGCGTGGCGTTCATGTCGAGCGACTCAATTTGGTCTTGGGCGAAATAACCGTACACCAAGCCCTTGCCCTCAACCCGTTCGCCGCCCAGCATTTCAAGTTCACCCACCAAGGTTTTCACCAGGGTGGTTTTTCCGTTGCCATTGGCGCCCAGCAGGCCAATGCGGTCGCCAGGGCGCAGTTCCAGGCTGATACTTTTCAGAATGGGAGTTGCACCTTGATAGCCACAATCACTGCGGTTCAACACCACCAGTGGGTCGGGGCTTTTGTGGGGTTCCATGAACGGAATGGCCACATGTGGCTCCACCTGCAGGGTTTCAATCAGCTTGATTTTTTCAAGACGTTTCACGCGGCTTTGGGCTTGTTTTGCTTTGCTTGCTTTGGCTTTGAAACGGTCTACAAACTTTTGCAGTTTTTCCATTTCGCCAGATGCTTTTTTGTTGGCTTGGCTGACCTGGTCGGCACGCTCTGCAAATGCGCGCTCGAACGCTGAATAACCACCTGTGTATTTTGTCAGCTTCACGTTGTTCAGGTGAACCGTGTGGGTGCATACTTCGTCGAGAAAATCACGGTCGTGAGAAACCAAAATGACCGTGCTGTTGACTTGCTTGATCCATTGTTCAAGCCACACCACTGCTTCAATGTCCAGGTGGTTGGTCGGTTCGTCCAGCAAAATCAAATCGGCCCTGGAGCCCAAAACCTTGGCCAGGTTCAGGCGCATTTTCCAGCCACCGGAAAACTCGCCCACTTTGCGTTGCAAGTCTTCTGTCTTGAAACCCAAGCCATGAAGAATGGTGGCCACGCGTGCTTCAGCGGTATAGCCATCCAGGTTTTCAAGTTCTTCATACAGATGGCCGAGTTGTTCCATGTCGCCGCTTTCTTCGACGGCATGAATTTTCTGGCGCACCTCGTGCAAGGCGCGGTCGCCTTCCAGCGCAAAATCAATCACGCTGAGGTGGTTGGCCGTTACTTCCTGATCAATCCAGGAAAGGCGCCAAACCTTGGGCAGGTCAATGCTGCCTTGGTCAATGTGAAGCTCGCCGAGCAGGGCACTGAGGAAACTGGATTTACCTGCACCGTTGTGGCCAATCAGGCCAACTTTTTCACCGGGAAACAGGGTTAATTCAGCATTCGTTAAAATGGGCTTGCTGCCCCGCGCAATGCTGAGGTTGTTAATTTGAATCATTGAATGGGTTTAGACCAAGTCTTCTTTGTTAAGCAAAAACACCTGTTCGTCACCTGCGGAGGTTTCAAGCCAAATGGGGTTTAAATGCGGGAAGGCAGCTTCAAAATGAAGCTTTTCATTGCCCAGTTCTACTACAAGAAATCCACCGTCTTTCAGGTGCAAGGGGGCTTGCTCAAGAATGTCCTGAATCAAGTCCATGCCGCTGTCACCGCCAGCCAGTGCCATGCGTGGTTCGTGGAGGTATTCAGGCGGCAGCTTTTTCATTGATGCTTCATTGACGTATGGTGGATTGGTCAAAATGAAGTCGTATTGCTTGCCATTCAGGTTTGAAAAAAGGTCGGATTCAATCGCCTTCACGCGGCCGTCCATGTGATGAAGGTGAATGTTCTCCCGCGCAACTTTCAAGGCTTCAGCAGACAAATCGACTGCATCCACTTGCGCGTTCTCGAATACATAGGCAGCCAATATGGCCAGGCAAGCGGAGCCTGTGCACATGTCCAGAATATCGAAGGGCATTTCAGGTGCGTTTACCCAGGGGGTAAGCTGGTCTGCCAGCAATTCAGCAATGAATGAACGTGGAATAATAACCCGTTTGTCTACTTTGAAAGAATGCCCCTGTAACCACGCTTCCCCTGTGATGTAGCTGGCGGGCTTGCGATCGTCCACGCGCTGGGTGATGAAGTTTGCGAGCTGAACTTTCTCGCGGGTGGTTACGCGTGCATCCCAAAAGGGAGTCAGGTCGCCAATCGGCAAGTGCAGCGCAGACTGAACCAGGTAAATGGCTTCGTCGAACGCATTGCTGGAGCCATGTCCAAAAAACACCCTGCCACGGCGCATTTCAGACACAAAGAAACGCACCCAATCACGCACGGTGTGCAGATCGTGCGGGTCAACCGAAATGTGCGGGGTTTGTTCTTTGCTCATGAGGGGTCCTTGCTGAAATCGGTTTTCCCGATGGTCAGTTCGCCTTCAAACTCAACCACCGGGCGTTTAATAATGCTCGGGTATTCCAACAGGAGGGCTTTGGCACCTTCGGGCGATTGGGCTTTGTTTTGCAAGTTTTCGTCCAGCCCGCGCCAAGTGGTGCCTTTGCGGTTAACCACTTTGTCGAGCCCGAATGCTTCAATCCACTCGTCCAGCAGTTGTGCCGGCACGCCGTGCTTTTTGAAGTCATGAAACAGCACTCCCACATTGTTTTCCTTGAGGGAGGCAATTGCTTTTTTCACGCTCGAACAATTCGGTATTCCGTACACCTTCGCTGTCATCCTGTTGGGTTCCCCTTTATTCTGCGTTGCGCAGCAATTCGTTAATGCCGGTTTTGGCGCGTGTTTTCGCGTCCACACGCTTCACGATTACGGCGCAATAAAGGCTGTATTTGCCACAGGCGCTGGGCAGGGAACCACTTACCACCACGGAGCCTGCGGGAATGCGACCGTAAGTTACTTCACCAGTTTCGCGGTTGTAAATCTTGGTGCTTTGGCCAAGGTACACGCCCATTGAAATAACCGAGTTTTCTTCAACAACCACACCTTCCACTACTTCGGAACGTGCGCCGATGAAGCAGTTGTCTTCAATAATTGTGGGGTTGGCTTGCAGCGGTTCCAACACACCACCAATGCCCACGCCGCCGCTTAAGTGCACGTTTTTGCCAATTTGGGCGCATGAACCCACGGTGGCCCAGGTGTCGACCATGGTGCCTTCATCCACATAAGCGCCAATGTTCACGTAGCTGGGCATTAACACCACATTCTTGGCGATAAAGCTGCCACGGCGTGCAACGGCCGGTGGCACCACGCGAAAGCCGCCTTTCTTGAAATCTTCTTCGGTGTAATCCACAAACTTGGTGGGCACTTTGTCGTAAAACTGGGTGAAGCCACCGGCAGCCATGGGCTTGTTGTCTTCCAGGCGGAAAGAAAGCAACACGGCTTTCTTGATCCACTGGTGGGTAACCCACTCGCCACTTTCTTTGGAACAAACACGCAATTCACCGGTGTTCAGTTTTTCCAGTACCTCACCTACAGCGGCGCGAACATCGGTTGGCGCTGCAGAAGGGGAGATGTCTGCACGGTTTTCCCACGCTGCTTCTATGATGGATTGATGATTTGTTGTCATGGCAATTTCCTGTGTCAGAGTATGTTTTTAATTTGGTTTGCGATTCGATTGGCGGCTTCATTGCATTCGGCCAGGCTGGCCACCAGTGCAATTCGCACATGGTTGCTGCCGGGGTTAAATCCGTCGACCTCGCGGCCCAAAAAGCTTCCGGGCAACAGGGTAACATGCGCCTGCTCAAACAGCCTTTTTGCAAACGCGGTATCGCTTTGGCCCACATCAGCCCAAAAATAAAAGCCGGCGGGTGGAATGTGTAGTTCAAGATTGCCTTCAAGAATGGCGCTGAAGGCTTTGAATTTTTCAGTGTACAAGCGGCGGTTTTCAGCCACATGATCTTCGTCATTCCAGGCAGCCACGCTGGCCATTTGAATGGTGGTAGACATGGCAGAGCCATGGTAGGTGCGGTAGCGTAGAAATGCCTTGATCAGGTCGGCATCTCCGGCCACATAGCCTGAACGCAGACCTGGCGCGTTGGAACGTTTGGACAGACTGGAAAATACAATCAAATTGTTGTAATCGGACCGTCCCAAACGGCTTGCTGCTTCAAGCCCGCCGATGGGTGCTGCGGTGCCATCCATGTAAATTTCTGAATAGCATTCATCGGATGCTATTACGATGTTGTATTCATCCGCCAAATCAAACAGTTTCTGCCAATCCTCGAGCGAATACACCGCACCGGTGGGGTTGTTGGGTGAACACACATACATCAGCTTTGTTTTGGCCAATATATCGGGGCGGAGTGCGTGAAAATTCGACAAACCTGTTGCTGGATCAATGTTGACGAATACCGGGCTTGCGCCACCAAGAAATGTAGCCCCTTCATAAATTTGATAAAAGGGGTTTGGAAAAACGACGCAGCTGTCATCTTCACAACCGTCCAACACCACCTGCGCGAAAGAAAACAACGCCTCACGCGAGCCCAGAATTGGCAAAACCTGGGTTTCCGGGTCTACCTGGGCATCGAAACGGCGCAATATCCAGTCGGAAATGGCTTTGCGCAACACCGGCAAACCCTGTGTGCCGGGGTAAACCGACAAACCGTCCAGGTTGTCGATCAAGGCTTGCTTAATCAATTCCGGGGTTGGGTGCTTGGGTTCGCCGATCGACAAATTCACGTGGGCAAGCCCACCCGCATGCTGACTGCCAGCGAACAAGGCCCGCAGGCGTTCAAATGGATAAGGTTGAAGTTTGTCGAGGTTTTTCAATGGGTTCACCGAAATTGCTGTGTTGGCCGCGCCTTGTTTTAACCACGCGTCGGGTTCATCGTTGAAATGGAATCCAGTTCAACTTTGGGCAAAGGCTGAAAGCTGGCGTGGCGGTGTTCGGCCACCACCGTGGTGTACACACCGCCGCGCACGTACCATTTTGCAGTCAGTTTCATGTAGCGCGGGTCGGTTGCGGCCACCAGGTCGTCCAGAATCTTGTTGGTCACTGCTTCATGGAAGGCGCCTTCCTCGCGGTAGCTCCACATGTACATTTTCAGGCTTTTCAGCTCCACATTCTTCTGGTTGGGCAGGTAGTCGATCACCAAAGTGGCGAAATCTGGCTGACCAGTCAAAGGACAAAGGCATGTAAATTCAGGCACTTCGATGTGTACGTGGTAGGGCCGATCCGGGTTTGGGTTCGGGAAGGTCTGTAAATCGCGGCTGGGTTTGTTGCTCATGCTTCTCTCGTGGGCCTTGCGGGCGCTTGGCCCGTGTGGCGTTAAACAATTCAATCAACCTGCCAACTAAGGGCACGGTGCCCGGCGTAAAGCGCAAAGGCTTTGCTATTATAAGGTCAGCGGGTTTTCAAGATCCCGTGGGTTGAAGTTTTTATTCGTTCTATTGGTCTCATTTCCACTTCATCGTGCGATTAACTCACATTCGTTTAGCTGGCTTTAAGTCATTTGTTGAACCGACGTCCTTTGCTGTCCCCAGTAATTTGGTGGGGGTGGTGGGTCCGAACGGCTGTGGCAAATCCAACATCATCGACGCGGTGCGTTGGGTGCTGGGTGAATCTAAAGCATCAGAGTTGCGTGGTGAGTCCATGCAAGACGTGATCTTCAATGGCTCGACCAACCGAAAGGCTGCGTCGCGAGCCAGCGTGGAATTGGTGTTCGACAACGCTGAGGGCAGGGCGGGTGGCAGCTGGAACCAGTATTCTGAAATATCGGTCAAGCGCGTACTGACGCGCGATGGTGCCTCCACCTATTACATCAATCAGCAGGCGGTTCGCCGCCGCGATGTGCAAGACATTTTTCTGGGCACAGGGCTGGGGCCACGCGCTTACGCCATTATTGGGCAGGGCATGATTGCCCGAATTATTGAAGCCCGCCCCGAAGAGTTGCGTATTTTTCTGGAAGAAGCCGCTGGAGTGTCGAAATACAAGGAGCGCCGCCGCGAAACCGGCAACCGCTTGGCCGACACCCGCGACAACCTGACCCGAATTGAAGACATTCTGCGTGAATTGACCAGCCAAATTGAGCGGCTGGAACAGCAAGCCACCGTGGCTCGCCAATTTAAAGAACTTGAAGAAGCCAAAAACACCAAGCAGCGCTTGCTGTGGTACATCCGTTATTCCGAAGCGCTGGAACAGAAAAACGCCGGGCAAGCCAAGCTGGAACGCGCCAAAGCCGATCTTGAAGCCATTCAAAGCAAATCGATCAGCACCCAAACTGAATTGTTCGCCATGCGTGAAAAGCAGGTGGATGCCCAACAGCAGCTTGAAAACGATCAAACCCAATGGATTGAAACCAACCGGCAGGTTAGCCGCCTGGAGGCCGATTTGCGCGTAATGGCGGAATCGCGTGCCCGTTTGGGTGCTCGCGTGGCAGAACTTGAGCTGGAAATTCAAAACTGGACTGTGCGCGAAGAAGACGCCAAGGCACGCCTGGAGGAAATCAGCGGTTCGGCCGAAGAGCAGCAAGCAGAACTTGAAGAGCGGATAATTGCGCTGGAGGAGGCAGAGCTTGCAGTGGAGCCGGTTGAGCAGGCTTTGCAGGCCGCCCGCTCCGCGGTGGATCAAAAGCGCGCAGGCGTGATGCAAATTCAACAGGCTTTGAGCCAGGTTTCTTCCCAGCAGGAATCGGCCAGCCGTGCAGAAAGCACCATTCAAGTGAAACTAGACCGGCTGGAGTCGGAAAAGCAGCAAATTGCCACGCCTTCAGTGCATGAACTGGATGAAGTTCATTCGCGCGTGCAATCACTGGAAAGTGATTTGTCCCATGCCACTGCACAGTTAAGCGACTTTGAAAGCAAATTGGCCGCAAGCAGCAGCGAGCTGGATCATGTTCAGGTCGCATTCAATACTGAACGTGACAAATACGCCAACGCACAGGCGCAATTGCAAGCCCTGGAAAAACTGAATGATCAGCTGGCCGAAAGCGCGGAATTAAAACCGTGGGTGGAAAGCAGCGGTTTGGGAGAAACCCCACGCCTTTTGGGCAAGCTGCAGGTGGAACGCGGTTGGGAAAGGGCGCTTGAGTCGGCCCTGCGGGAATCGCTGGACAGTTTCCAGGTGCGATCGCTCGACATGGTCGAGGGTTTTGCCAAACAGCCAC
>Ga0209024_1001809_pt1 | contig 14993 bp, 16 predicted proteins | sample AutmiccommunBRH5_FD_187380 | JGI IMG/M metagenome (GOLD analysis project Ga0209024, IMG submission 187380) | Deep subsurface microbial communities from Mt. Terri, Switzerland - Autotrophic microbial communities BRH/5 (SPAdes) (version 2) | ecosystem: Environmental > Aquatic > Deep subsurface >...
CGGGTCTCACCGCGCTCGAAACGGCGCCGAGGACGATCGCGGGAGCGCGTGACCTCCTGAGCGTCGCACTGCAGTACGGCAACGCATTCCTCCAGGGGATGCAGGCGGCGGCCCTGAAGCCCGCGGACTTCTTCGGCGACGACGACGTGCTCTACCTCATGGAGGACATGGCAACCGGCGAGATCCGCGCGAGCATCCTGCACGAGTGGCTGCACAAGGCCGCCCAGTTCACTGAGGCCGACGCCGCGACCGGCATCACCGAAGGCGATCCATTCACGGACGCGGTCTTCGACCAACTGCTCGCCGAGGAGTACGAGAAGCTCCTGCAAGCCGAGGACCGCGACGTCTTCGACAGTTCGAAGCGGACGACGCTTCCGATCGCCCGCGCCGTCGTCGAGCGGTACGTCCGCAATCCCCAGAAGCTGCCGTGGCTGATCGACCTGCTCAACGTCAACCTCGACGTCGCCGACCTCGCGGAGGCGGAGCGGCGCATCGAGGAGTTCGCGGGCACGTTCGCGAGCCGGCGGGAACGCATCACCTCGAACGTGGACTTCGAGGCGAGCTCGGGACGCTGACTGTCCTCGCTGCCTGGTCTCCCCCTCGCGGCGTTCGAGCGGCTACCGTGCGAGCGGTTCCGCCGCACCATGCGCGCGTAGCGGTGCGCCGGCCGGGGTGGACGAAGGAGGCGCGAGATGATCTACGAGATCCGGACGTACACGCTGAAGCCGCGATCGATGGCCGAGGTCGAGAAGCGATGGGCCGAGGCGTACCCGGTCCGTGAGCGGTACTCGGCGGCGGCGGGCGCGTTCAAGACCGAGTTCGGCCCGCTCAACGAGTTCATCCAGATCTGGCCGTACTCAAGCATCGAGGAGCGCTACCGCATCCGCGCGGAGGCCTCGAAGGAGGCGGCGTGGCCGCCGCCGATCGCCGAGTTCATCCTGAACCAGCGCGTGGAGATCTTGAACCCATTCCCGTTCGCGCCCGAGTGGACGCCTGGCCCGCCCGCGCCGCTCTACGAGCTGCGCCAGTACACGTATCGGCCCGGCACGCTTCCTGACATCCAGCAGAAGTGGGAGGCAGGCCTCGCCGGGCGGATGCAGTTCTCGCCGGTCGTGATGCTCGGCAACATCGAGTTCGGGCCGACCGTGAACAGCTTCATCCACCTGTGGTCGTACGACAGCATCGAGCAGCGCAACGAGGCGCGGCGACTGGCCTCGGCGACCGGGGCGTGGCCGCCAGCCGTAGCCGAGCCCTACCTGGCGCAGCAGAACAAGATCCTCGTCCCGGCGGGGCAGTAGCGAGCCGGCAGGCTGGAGGGAGCCCCATGACCATCACAGACGCGCAGATCCACGTCTGGGAGACCGACCGCCCCGAGCGCCCGTGGCCGAGCCCGCTGCGCAACGAGCCGCAGCGCGAGGGCGGCTTCACCGCTGAGGAGGCGATCGCCGAGATGGACGCGGCGGGTGTTGATCGCGCCGTGATCGTGCCGCCCACGTGGGTGGGGGAGGGCAACGAGACCGCGCTCGAAGCGGTCGAGCGCTATCCGGATCGGTTCGCGGTGATGGGGCGGTTCAACTCGGACGCGCCGGACGCCGAGGAGCAGCTCGGGACATGGCTCGACCAGCCGGGGATGCTCGGCATCAGGCTCACGTTCATGGCCATCCCGCGTCTCGAACAGCTCGAGGACGGTTCGCTCGACTGGTTCTGGGCGGCGTGCGAGCGGCACCAGATCCCGCTGATGATGCTGCTGCAGGGCCGGCCCGAACAAGCCGCGCCGATCGCCGAGCGGCACCCCGACCTCACCATCGTGCTCGACCACATGGCGCTGAACCTGCGCGCCGAGCCCGGCCACACGTGGGATAGCCTCGACCGGCTCGTCGACCTCGCGCGGTTCCCCAAGGTGTTCGTGAAGGTCAGTTCGGCGCCCAACTTCTCCACGGAGCCGTACCCGCATCGCGACATCCACGGCCACCTCAAGCGCATCTTCGAGGCGTACGGGCCGCAGCGGCTCTTCTGGGGATCGGACGTCACCCGCCTCGAGGGCAGTTACGCCAACTGCCGTCGGCTGTTAGAGGAGGAACTCGACTTCCTCTCCGCCGAGGATTGCGAGTGGATCATGGGCAAGGCGCTGGCAACGGCGCTGCGCTGGCCCGAGCCCTCGGCGTAGGCACTGCTCGCACGACTCGACGCAGGGAACGGACACGCAGATGAAGGTCGCGATCCTCGATGACTACCAGCGCGCCGCGCTGGCCTCGGCGGATTGGAGCGCCGTCGAACAGCGCGCCGAGGTAGTGGCGTACGAGGACCACCTCGACGACGCCGACGCGCTCGTCGAACGGCTACGGGACGCCGAGGTCATCGTTGCCATGCGTGAGCGGACGCCGTTCCAGCGCGCGCTGATCGAGCGCCTCCCCAACCTCCGCCTGCTGGTCACGACGGGACGGCGCAACGCCTCGATCGATGTCGCCGCCGCGACCGATGCCGGCGTCACCGTCTGTGGCACGAACGGCCTCGACCACCCCACCGCCGAACTGACCTGGGCGCTCATCCTCGCGATGCTCCGGCGCATCCCGAAGGAGGAGCAGGCAATCCGCGAGGGCCGCTGGCAGGTCGACCTGGGCGAGGACGTGCACGGGAAAGTGCTGGGCGTGCTCGGCCTCGGACGACTCGGAAGCCAGGTCGCGAAGGTCGGCCAGGCCTTCGGCATGCCGGTGCTGGCGTGGAGCCAGAACCTCACGCGCGAGCGCACCGATGAGCTTGGTGTCGAACTCGCGGCGAGCAAGGATGACCTGCTGCGCCGGGCGGACATCCTCACCATCCACCTCATCCTCTCGGATCGCAGCCGCGGCCTCCTCGGGGCGAGCGACCTCCAGCAGATGAAGCCGACGGCCTACCTCGTGAACACCTCCCGCGGGCCGATCGTGGATGAGGACGCACTGGTTGCCGCGCTGCGCGAACGCACGATCGCGGGTGCCGCCCTCGATGTCTTCGACCACGAGCCGCTGCCTGCGGGGCACCCGCTCCTCGGGCTCGACAACGTCCTGCTCAGCCCGCACATCGGGTATGTCTCGCAGGAGAACTACCGCGTCTTCTATGGCGATGCTGTGGAGGACATCCTCGCGTTCCTCGACGGTTCGCCGGTGCGTGTCATCGAGCCGCCTCGGCGGTAGCGCCGGCGGTCTGTCGCCTCGGAAGCCTACGCCAAACGGCGCAATTTGGTCAGGCTGCGTAGTTCCCGAGGCGGATCGAGCCGGCTCCCGCGGATCGTGAACGAGACCTGGCCCACGTAGACGTCGCCATTCGACGCGACGCCGATGCCGTGCGGCGCGGTGAACTGGCTCGGCTCCTCACCCTCCTCGGGATCCCCGAACCGTGCGAGGAGTTCGCCCTTCGGGCTGAGGACGCTGACGCGATGGCCGATCCCGAGGGCGCCCTCCATCAGCGGAACTCCGTTGAGCTCGCCGACATACACGTTCCCGTCCGGTCCGACGGTGAGGGCGCACGGGCGATGGATGTTGTTCCAGACCTCGACGAGCGTCCCGTCCGTCGAGAACACCTGGACGCGGTGCGCCTCGCGGTCCGCGACATAGAGGTGGTGACCCGAGATGCCGAGGTTGTGCGGCACCATGAACTGGCCCGGATCAATGCCGGGCGAGCCCCACGCGGCGAGGTGCTCTCCGTCTGGTGAGTAGTGGTGGATGCGGGCGTTGCCATAGCCATCGCTGATGAAGAGGCTGCCATCCGCCGCGACCACTACGTCCGTGGGGCGGTTGAACGGCTCGCCGCTGAACTTCGGTGACGCCGTCCCCGGCGTCCCGATCGTCAGCAGGAGCTCTCCCTCGGGCGTCCACCTCGTGACGGTGTGCGCTCCATCGTCCACGCAGTAGACAAAGCCATCGGGCGCCGCGAGGATCGCGTGCGTTCGCGCGGTGAACGTGCCCGCGCCGAACGTCCGGATGAACTCGCCGTCCGGCGTCAGGACGATGACCGGGTTCGAGGTGTTCCGCGTGAGCAGGTAGACCGTGCCGTCTGCCGCTACGGAAACGCCGGGTGTCTCGTGGAGGGTGACGCCCTCGGGGAGTTGTTCCCACTGCGCGATGGGCTCGAACTCGATCGCGCTGGCTGTTTCGGTGGCCATGCTGTCCTCCTCACCCGTGGGTTAGCGGAACACGGAGATCTCTGTCTCCTTGGTCGTGATGAACTCGAGGAGCGCGGGCACCCCCTGCTGCGTCTGCTCGATGCCGCGCCGGATGGCGGGCACGATCTCCGAGGGGTCGGTGACGCGCTCCCCGTACCCGCCGAGGGCGCGCGCGAAGTCCGCGTAGTGCCCGGAGATGTCCGTGCTGCGGTACTTCTCCGTGGACACCGGCATGACCGCGAGCTCGATCGCCATCGAGAAGTTGTTCAGCAGGATCGAGAGGATCGGGATGCGTTCGCGGACGGCGGTCTCGAAGTCCATGCCGGTGAAGCCGATGGCGGCATCGCCCCACACGTTGATGCAGAGCCGGTCCGGGTGCGTGAGCTTCGCGCCCATCGCGAGTCCCAGGCCGTACCCGAGTTGCGTGGTCTTTCCCCACCCGAGGTAGCTGAGCGGCGTGGTGCTCTGCCAGAACGGCGAGAGCTGATCGCGAGGGCTGCCCGCGTCGTGGGTGATGATCGTGTTCGCCACGTCCACGGTCTCCCAGAGGTCGCGGAGCACCCGGTATGGCGAGAGCGGCGCGTCCTCCGAGGATCGCTTCGGCTCCCACTTCGCGAGCCAGTCCGCTCGCTGCTGCTCGATCGTGGCCGCGATGGCATCGCGCCGCCCGCGCGGCGCCTCTCCGAGGAGACTGCGGGCCTCCTCGATCATCGCGCGGAGGACGAGTTCCGCGTCGCCGACGATCTGGTGCTGGGAGACCACGTTCTTGTTCAGGTCGAGGGGGTCGAGGGTGGCGTGGATGTAGGTCTTGCCACGCGGGAACGAGATCCCGTAGTTCGTCGTGGTGAAGCTACAGCCGATCCCGAAGATTACGTCGGCCGCGTGGACGAACTCGTGCACCGGGGCTGGCATCGAACGGCCGCCCGAGCCGAGGGAGAGCGGGTGGTCCTCGGGGAATGCGCTCTTGCCCTGGAGGCTGGTGGTGACGGGGGCCTCCAGCAGCTCCGCGAGTTCGCGGAGGGCGTCCCAAGCGCGGGCGTAGTGCACGCCCTGCCCGGCGTAGATCACCGGTCGTTCCGCCTCGACGAGGACGCGCGCGGCCTCCCGGATGTCCTTCGGATCGGGGCCGGAACGCACCAGCGTGGAGGGCTGGTACTCGAAGTCGTCCGCGATCTCCTCGTTGTAGAGGTCAGCCGGGATCTCGATCAGCGCAGGCCCGGGCCGGCCGTTCCGCGCCTGCATGAACGCGCGGCGGAGCGCGTCCGGTACCGCCGAGGCGATCGTCACCTGCTCGCACCACTTCGTGATGTGCTGGAAGTTCACGAGGGCGCTGAAGTGCGGCTCCACGTTCGTGAGCCCTCGCGGGTAGCCGGCTGCGAGGACTACGAGGGGCGATGCCTCCGAGTACGCCTGCGCCACACCGCCGAACGAGTTCTCGGTGCCGGGTCCGGACTGCATCGCGAACACGCCTACGCGCTGGCCCGAGTTCAGCCGGCCGAACGCGTCGACCATGTGCAGGCCGGTGCGCTCCTGCCGCACGATCAGCGAGCGGATGTCGCGCCTCGCAGCGGCCTCCAGCACGTGGTTCACCGGGTATCCCACCACGGTCTCGACGCCCTCGCGCACGAGGATCTCGGCGATCGCATCCACGACTTTCACGGCGGCCTCCTCCGGTGCAGGGCTCACATCCCCTCGGGCGAGGGCATGCTACACCTCGGGGAAAGGCGTCCCTTCCCGACTTCGAGGTTTGCGGCGAGCCCTCGGATGAGGCGGGGAAGTCCCCCATACACTGGTCACACGGGGCTGGAATCCCTGGGAGGACGCCATGTCGACCACGGAACACAACACGCTCACACCCGAGGAGCGCTACGTCATCGAGGGGAAGGGCACGGAGCCGCCGTTCACGGGCGAGTACGACGACTTTTACGAGGCCGGCACCTATGTCTGCCGTCGCTGCAACGCCGAGCTCTACCGCTCGGACGACAAGTTCGACGCCCATTGCGGCTGGCCCGCCTTCGACGATGAGATCCCTGGAGCAGTCGTCCGGCTCCCCGACCCCGACGGCATGCGCACCGAGATCGAGTGCGCCAACTGCGGCGGCCACCTCGGCCACGTGTTCGTCGGCGAGTACCTCACGCCGAAGGACACCCGCCACTGCGTGAACTCACTGTCGATGCGGTTCGTGCCCGCCGAGGGCTAGCCGCTCGACGAGGGCGCTGCGCCCGCTACGAGAGCTCGGGCTTCCGCTCGCTCCTGACCTCGACGTCCGCGAGTGCCTCGAGGGCGCGGACGAGCGCCTGCGTGCCGGTGTCAGGGCCGTCGCGGTGTTCGACGGCACGGAAGAGTTGGTGCACCAGCGAGGTGCCGGCGAGCGGGAGGTCGAGGCGGTCCGCGGCGTCGAGGGCGAGGCGGAGGTCCTTCTGCTGGAGGCCCACCTTGAACCCGGGCGCAAAGTCCCGGTCCACGATCTTCGGGCCGAGGTTCGTGATCTGCCACGAGCCGGCCGCGCCGAAGGCGATCGCCTCCAGCATCACGGCCGGGTCGACACCCGAGCGCTGACAGAAGACGAGCGCTTCCGCCATCGCGAGGTTGTTCAGGACGACCGCGATCTGGTTGCAGAGCTTCACCGTCTGCCCGGCGCCGCTCTCACCGCAGTGGGTGATGCGCTTCCCCATCGTCTCGAGGATCGGGCGCACGCGGTCGAGAGCCTCGGCGGGGCCGCCGCACATGATCGAGAGTGTGCCGCTAATCGCGCCCTGCTCGCCGCCGGAGATCGGGGCGTCGACGAAGGCGACATCCTTCTCGGCGAGCCGGCCCGCAATCTCCTTCGTGACCGCCGGCGAGATCGTCGACATGTCGATCACGACCGATCCCGGCCGGACGGTCTCGATGATGCCGGGCACCCCGGGCTGCCCGAGGATGACCGCCTCGACATCCTCGGAGGCGCGGACGCAGGTCACGATGACGGTCGCGCGTGAGGCAACGTCGGCGGGTGACTCACCGCGCTCCGCGCCGGCATCGGTGACCAGGTCGATCTTCGAGGCGGTGCGGTTCCACGCGACGACGGGGTAGCCGCCCTTGAGGACGTTCGTGGCCATCGGCAGGCCCATGATGCCAAGCCCGATGAAGCCGACGGTTTCGTTGTTGGTGGTCATAGGAGTGCCTTTCACGTCCGTGGGCCAAGGGTAGACGAGGCACCCGCCCATCCGCTCTCGCAGGGGGACGCCATAGAGGGGGCCTCACATGCGGAGTAGCGGGGGACAAATCTGAGGGTTAACCCGCTGGGCGCCCACGAACTGGCAGCCGATAGTCAGGAATGGCACACCCGTCCGAAAGGCGGGGTCGCAAAGCCACGGGCCTAGAGCCTCCTCCAGGAGGTCACGGCAGCCGGGTTGCTGTTCCTGGTGCAGTCACCGGGCGCCAACCTGTCTGCTCGCTGTGTGATGCGGCAGAAGGGCGGCAGATGAATGGTTCAATCATACGGGGCTCTGGATGTGATCCTCAGCCAGGCTGCTGAGGCGCTACAGGAGAAGGACTGGAACGGTGTCCTCCGGCTGACAACCGCAGCCGAAATGCTCGATCCCGGGAACCAGGTGGCGCGAGCGCTGCGTGGTGTTGCCGAAGGTAGTCTCGGCGCCGGGGGTACGGCCCCGGTGCTTGCTGCAACGGCCATATCAGCCATCGGTACGGATCCACTGAAACTGCCGAGGCACCGCCACGAGCATTCCATCGAGGCAGTGCTCAACTCGGTCGCGGAGCTGACGCCGTTCTCCGCAGTGGCCTTCCGGCTCATCGAGCTCCTCGATGATGACCTGGCGAGTGCGGACGAGGTCGCGCGTCTGGCCAGCACCGATCCCGCACTAACAGCTCGGATCATCCAGGCGGCGAACTCGGCCTACTACCGCCGCCGCGCACGGGTTGCCACCATCCGTGACGCGATCATGGTGCTCGGCGCCCGCGAAGTGCGCGGACTGGTGATTACGACGTGCGTCGTCGGGGCGATGCCGGAGCCCCAGGTGCTCGACCATCACGCCTTCTGGCGATTCTCGATCGCGACGGCCCTGCTGGCCGACCTGGTCGCCCGCGCCGAGGGAGACCTGAGCGGTGGAGCGTTCACGGCTGGCGTCCTGCACAACGTGGGGCTCCTTGTGCTCGACCAGTACTGCCCGGAAGGACTCCGCGAGGTGGTTTCGATCGTGGGGCCCGGGCGCCGTCGTCTTCACGATCGGGAGGAACTTGTCTTTGGGTTTACCGACGCCGTCCTTGGTGCGCGTCTCGCAGAGCAGTGGCGGCTCCCAACGGCGGTGGTGCGGGCGATTGAGCTCCACGGACTACGCCGCGAGGAGGTGAGCCCCCGCGATCGAGTCACTTCGTCCCTCGTCCGAGCGCGCATCTTCGCCCGGTCGCAGGGGATGAGCGATGGACTAGAGTCTTCGCCGCCGCGCGAGCCGGGGGAAGGGTTCCTCCCCGTACGCGCCCAGGCGCGACTTGATCAGATCGGGCGGTGGGAGGACTTCGTTGAGCTCATCGACGGGTTGCTCTCCGGCCGGCCGCGCGACTGACCCAGCGCCGCTCCGGCCGCCCCAGGAGGTGTGCGCAGGACGCCCTCGCCCGGTGGTGGGATGCTGGATGCATGGCATCTGACACCAACGACCGTCCGAGGCGCGCACAGGCGGTGCGCCGATGATGTGGGGCGTCCGACAGGGGAAGCCGAAGGGTTCCCGGTGGGGGCTGCTCGGCCGAGCCGCCGGGCTGTTCCGGCCGTACCGCACCGTGTTCATCCTCATGGTCGCGCTCATCGCCGCGAGCACGGCGATGCAGCTCGGGTCTGTGCGGATCATGGGCGCGATGGTCGACGAGATGAACGCCGGTACGAGGGACGACCTCGACATGCTGGCGTTGATCGTGGCGGGTCTCGTGCTTGGCTCCGCGCTGATTGGCGTGGGCCAGTCCTACCTCAACCAGGTGATCGGGCAGGGCGTGATGCTGACGCTACGGTCGGACCTGCACGCCCACCTCCAGCGGCTGCCGGTGCGCTTCTTCACGCAGACTCGGACGGGGGAGATCCTCTCGCGCGTCTCGACCGATGTGAACGCGATCCAGAACGCCGTCACCGGCACCTTCACCGATCTGCTGCAGGCCCTGCTCACGTTCATCATCGCGTTCGCGCTGATGTTCATGCTGCAGTGGCAGTTGGCCCTCGCGACGCTGCTCATCCTGCCGCTGTGGGTCTACCCCACGATCCGCGTCGGCGAGCGCATGCGCGCCCTCATGCGGGAGTGGCACGAGGAGTCCGCGACGATGTCCTCGCAGCTCGAGGAGACGCTCTCCGTCTCGGGTTCGATGCTCGTGAAGACGTTCGGCCGCGAGGAGCACGAGGCCGCCCGCTTCGAGGAGTCGAACCAGTCGATGAGGTCGCTCGCGATCCGCCGCATGATGGCGGGCCGCTGGTTCAACATGGCGACGTCCGGCTTCGGCGCGCTGATCCCCGGCATCGTCTACTGGTACGGCGGTCGCTCGGTCCTCGGTGGGGACGCCGTGTCGGTGGGTGACGTGGTTGCCTTCGCGATGCTCGCGCAGCAGGTCTTCGGCCCCTTCGCGACGATCGCGCGCATCAACACCACGATGCTCTCCTCTGCCGCGCTCTTCGAGCGCATCTTCGAATACCTCGATCTCCCCGTGGAGGTCGAGGAGCGCCCGGGCGCCGTCGAACTCACGGGCGCACGCGGCCACGTCTCGTTCGAGCGCGTCGAGTTCTCCTACGTCGACGAGCGTCCCGCCCTCGAGGACGTGACGTTCGAGGCACTCCCCGGCCAGATGGTCGCCCTCGTCGGGCCGTCCGGCGCCGGCAAGACCACCGTCACCTACATGCTCCAGCGCTTCTACGATCCGCAACGCGGTGCAATCCGCCTCGACGGCCACGACCTGCGCGACCTCACGCTCGCCTCGGTGAGCGCCAACGTCGGCGCGGTGATGCAGGAGACCTACCTCTTCCACGCCTCCCTCGCGGACAACATCCGCTACGGACGCCTCGACGCCGCGGACGCTGAGGTGCAGGAGGCCGCGCGGATGGCGGGCCTCGGCCCGCTGATCGATCGCCTGCCGCAGGGGCTCGAGACAGTGGTGGGGGAGCGCGGCTTCCGGCTCTCCGGCGGCGAGAAGCAGCGAGTGGCTATCGCGCGCGCCGTCCTCAAGGACCCGCCCGTGCTCATCCTCGACGAAGCGACGTCATCCCTCGACTCCCGGCTCGAGCGCGAGATCCGCGAGGCGATGGCGATCCTCGCCCGAGGGCGCACCACCGTGGTGATCGCCCACCGGCTCTCCACCGTCGCCGCCGCCGACCTCATCCTCGTCCTCGACGGCGGTCGCGTAGTGGAGCGCGGGACCCACGAGCATCTCCTCGCGCAGGGCGGCCTCTACACCTCGCTCTACCGAGAGCAGTTCGCCTCGCCGGAGGACAGCCTCGACAACCTCGACGGGGCGGTAGGCCTCGAACGGTAGGCGCGCCTACCGTTTCGTTATCTCGCGGCAATGGCTGGAGCGTCCTCGCCACGTACCATGCTCACCTACGCCTGAAGGGACACCACCGATGAATCTGCTTCGCCGCTTCGTCTTCCTCGCGCTGATCATCGGGGTCGTCGTGAAGCTCCTCCAGAAGTTCGGCATCGTCGGCGGCGGTGAATGCACGCCCGGCTGCGCCTGCTCGCAAGGCGAGATGGTCTGCGACTGCGGCCACGCGACCTGCCTCGCACCCTCAGCGGCCTAGGCTTCGACCGACAGTTGGTCGCCGCGCTGGACGGTTGCCGCGGCACCCCGAGGCAGTTCCACGACGGCATGGGAAGACTTGCCCCCTCGGGCGGCGCCCAGCCATGGCGGGATGGCGCGCGAGACCTTCATCACACGATGTTCGCGGTCTAGCCAGATCGCGTCGATGGGGAACAGCATCCACATCATGTGGATCGACGCGCATGGCGCGATCAAGAGGCCGCTGTCGGGCGCCAACCGGCGCCGCATCATCAGGCCTCGGAATCGCCTCCACCACGTGTCCGCCAACTCGAGATCCTCGACCAGGACCGTTCCTGAAGTGACGTTCACCAGTCTGGCCATCAGTTCTTCCCCCGCCGCGAGCCATCCTCAAGAAGACCACGCAAGCCGGTCGAGGATGACCGGAGCGTGCGCCCAGACTTGCGCCTGCCCTCATGACGCCTATGATTTTGCCGTCTTCTCCCCGAGGGCACCCGATGACTGCTCCTTCCGGAGGAGGCCGCATGTCCCCGAGTCTCGCCGATCTCATCGCGACGGGTGCTGCCTTGCCGAGCCTCTCCGAGGATCGACGCACGCAACTTCGTCGTGACTTCATCGCCCGGGCTCGAGCCTCCGCCCTGAGCAAGCAGGCCAGCAGCGAGCAGGCCAGCAGCGAGCAGGCCAACGAGCAGGTGGATGGCTCCGGCCAGGTTTGAGCGTTAGCCGGCCGCTCGCTTGCCGGATGTGCTCTCCTGCGCGAAGCGATACCCAACACCGGGTGCGGTGAGCAGGAAGCGTGGGTTGGCGGGGTCCGTCTCCAGCTTCTCGCGGACCTGACGCACGTAGACGCGGAGTTGATGGCGTCCACTGTCGTCGCTTGTCCCCCACACCCGGTACAGCAGATCACGGTGCGAGACCGTTTGCCCCGGCGATGCGACCAGCGCCTCCAGCAGTCGGAACTCAGTGGGCGTGAGTCGGATGCTGCTCCCGGAACGGCGAACCTCGTGACGCTTGAGCGAGATCGCCAGCTCATCCACCAGAATCCAGTCGTCTTCGACCGAGTCGGCGTACCGCGCGGCTGAGCGAATGCGCGCGTTCACCTCTTGTTCCGACGCTCCATTCCAGATCACGTCCAGGGCGCCGATATCGAGGTACTTCATGGCTTCTACAGCGTCCTGCTGCCGCGCGACCACCACGATTCCGAAGGTTCCTTCGGTCGCGAGCCGGGCAGTCGGCACCAGCTGTTGATGGTGCCGAGCGTCTACCACCAGGACGTCGATCTTGAGCTGTTCCGGCGCCGTTAGGGCTAGCCGAATCGAGACATTCTCGACCTCGTAAGCCCTACTGATGCCGGCGATCAGTTCGGGATCTGCTGAACTCACCCCAACGCGGAGCATGGGCGCGGAGGATGGGTGGCTACGGTGTTCCAGATGCATCGCGACCTAGGTGGGCAATAGCATGCCACATTACTTAGTGTAAGTGCTGACCCGTAATGTAGCAGTTACCAAGCGCCGTCGACCGGTACTCAACGTAGTCTTCACCCCGGGCGTTCATTGCAAAACCGCATACATTTGGTGCTGGCATTCCCGTCCGAGAGGCCGCATGCTGGCGGGGATGAGTACGCCAACGCGAGATCGTGCCGTCCTGGTCGCCGGGCCTGAGTTCCAGGCGCGCGTGATCTGCGCGGCGCTCCGGTCGCGTGGAATCAGTGCTTGGTCGGATCGCACCGAGCGGGTGCTCGATGATCGCGTCTCTCTCGCCTGGGCGGACGTCATCGTCATGATTGACGATCTGGCGCAACTCGGGGCTCACCGCGAGGGCCTCGAGCGGATCGCCGGGCCAAAGCTGCTCGTCTCCACCGTCCCCCTCGACGCTCATCACCGCGCCGGGCTCATCGAGGTGGACGGCTTTGAGTACGTCATCGATTGGAGCGCCCCGGTCGAGTGCATCGCTGCGTTCGTCGAGCGGACGATCCACCGCGGGGCACTCCCGCTTCGGTTCGCTTCAGGCATCTAGCCGAACGAGCTGCCGGCACCCGAGAGCGTCGTGAGGTTCCGCTGGCCCCTTGAGTAGACGTTGACAACGCGCTGTCTGGCGTTCGTCCTTGTCTGCATTGGCTCATTCGGAGCAACACGCGCGAGGGTTTCCGCGATGAAGGTGATGCCGGGGTGGCAACCGTAGCGAGGGCGTCGGCGGGAGGGATCCCGTCGGGGTTCGCTCTACCTGGTAGGACGTCACCCGTATGTGTCGAAGTTCAGCTCGCCGAGTCCTCGTCGGTGACCTGCTGGCCCTGAGCGTGGTCGTACACGACTCGGGGATCGCCCCAGTCCGCGCCCATGAACATCGGGTCTGCTGATGCCGCACCGCGAAGACGGGGTGCGCACGGGTATGCGATCCGATCATCGATCGATGCAGGATGCGGACTACTTCGACGCACTGGTCGAGCGCATCCTTGCTGGTTGGCCGATCGAACCACACGAGGTCCCTCGCCGGCTGCGTCCGCTCCTGAGCGTGACAACACTCCTCGCCTCATGCCGCCCCCGGCGCACGCGTTGGTGAGTGATCACCGGTGGACGAAGCCGGGACCGGACACACACCGAGAACTGATAGGCCGACAACTCGGTTCAGCCCCTTATTTATAGCGAGTGGTTGATTCGTGCGTGATGATATGGGATTGAGATAGACAGGCGCCTTCTCTCTTACAAATCGCCGGTCGTTTTTTACGAAGTCCAGACAAGGTTGAGCCTAGGATGACGCCCTGCCGACGGCGGAGATGCCAATAGGTGTTTCCACGAATATCGGCAGCGCGGCGGGCTATCTCTCGAGCGTTCGCGCCCCGATTGCCCCGTCTGCCAACAAGCAGAGGCGAATCCGGGCGGGGTTTATGCCGAAGTCCACTCCAGGAGAGAGCAGCACGCCTGTCGAGGTCGTAGCCGCTGCTCGCGCTGGCGACGAGTCAGCGTGGGAGACCCTCTTTGACCTCCACTATCCGCGGCTCTACCGGTTCTTTCGTGCGCGGATGAGCAGCAACGAACAGGCCGAGGATCTGGCCTCGAATGTCTTTCTGGAAGCGTTCCGTTCGATTCAGAAGTTCGAGTGGCAGGGGAAGCCCTTTGAGGCCTGGCTATTCGGGATCGCTCGGCACCAACTCGCCTCGTTCTATCGCTCGCGGCGGGTCGACATCACTGACGCCGACCTCGAGCGTGAGCCGGCGGTCCGCGACGAGTTCGTCGCGATCGAGATCCGGGACCTGCTCGAAGCACTTCCTCGGGACTACCAGGTCGCCCTCGAACTCCGCTTCATCGTCGGTCTGTCCGGCGTCGAGGCTGCCGAGGTCATGGGCAAGTCACACACGGGATACCGCTCCCTACTGCTTCGTGCGGTGAAGGCCTTCCGGGCCGAGACCCTCAAGGGGGACGCCACCGTGTCGGCGCGGCCATCGCTTCGCACTGTCGACTCCGCCGGGCTCCTGACCCGTACCGGGGAGGCGAAGTAGCCATGAACAACTTCTTCACCCCCTCACGTGGTCTCACGCGTTCTCTGGAACGGGAGATGGAAGGCACCTTCGGCGCCCACTCGGCAAACCTGCAGCCGGCTGCTGCGGACATGGCCGCCGCCCGCGTTCGGTTCATGAACACCGTGCGCGCCGAGTCGGCGGTCGCGAGCAATGCCCGCGCCGAGTTCGCGGTTCCGTCGCCCCGGTTCACCTTGTCGCGGCTCGCGTTCCCGGGCCAGCTCGGGGCGTTGCTCCGACCCACGGTTGCTGCGGGTGTCCTGCTGTTTGGCGCCTCGAGCACGATCGCGGCCGAGGCCGCCGGGTTCGATGCGCTGGAGCAGATCGGCCGCATTATCAACGCCCCGGCCCAACTGTTCACGTCCCGAGACGCATCGGACGGCGCTGCTGGCAGGGAGGGAGGTGCGCTCACACCGGTCTCCTCGCCCGGATCGGGTGGACCCGACGGGCCGAGTGACAACCGCAAAGACCAGCCGGGCGCTTTGGCGACACCAGACGTCCTCCGCAGCGACAGCGAGTCTTCCGCCGAGGACGGCCGCGGCGTCGATCCCATCGGGCAGAGCGCCGAACCCGCCGATCAGGCGGAGGACGAGTTCA
>Ga0209024_1001813_pt1 | contig 14985 bp, 13 predicted proteins | sample AutmiccommunBRH5_FD_187380 | JGI IMG/M metagenome (GOLD analysis project Ga0209024, IMG submission 187380) | Deep subsurface microbial communities from Mt. Terri, Switzerland - Autotrophic microbial communities BRH/5 (SPAdes) (version 2) | ecosystem: Environmental > Aquatic > Deep subsurface >...
ATGCCCGCCTCGCGCAGCATCGAGATGGCGACCGTGGTCTTCGGCATCTGCATCAGCGACAATATGCCTTCCTGCATCCGCGCGCCGCCGGCGGCGGTGAAGATGATATAGGGGCACTGGTCCTTCAGTGCCCGCCTGGCGCCGTCGACAAAGGCCTGTCCCACGGCGAGGCCCATCGAGCCACCCATGAAGGCAAAATCCTGCACCCCGACGACGCAGGGGATATTCTCGATCGTGCCCCTGACGTTGATCAGTGCATCCTGTTCGCCGGTCTTGGTTCGGGCGTCCTTCAGCCGGTCGATATATTTCTTCTGGTCCTTGAACTTGAGCGGGTCTTCCTGGACCTGGGCCCAGGGGATCAGCTTCCAGCTATTCTCGTCCATGATCTGGGCGAAGCGGACCATCGGACCGATGCGGCCGTGATGCTCGCATTTCGGGCAGACATGCATATTGTCCTCATATTCCTTGAGGAACACCATCGCTTCGCATTTCTTGCACTTGTGCCAGAGATTCTCGGGCGTTTCGCGCTTGGTGATCGACGCGATCTTCTTGCGGACATTGCTTAGCCAACTCATAGCATCATTCCTCTATTCCGTTCGCATCGAGCGCAGTCGAGATGCCGGTACTTGCGGCAGTGTCTCGACTTCGCTCGACACGAACGGGGTTCGATTTCAACTGTCTCTAGCCGCTCCAATAGCATCGGAAAGCGACTTTACATAGTCCCGGACGTGCGGTGCGGCATCCTTGCCATATTGGCCGACAATCTCGACGATCGCCGAGCCGACGACCACGCCATCAGCGACGCGGGCAATAGCGGCGGCCTGTTCGGGCGTGCGCACGCCAAAGCCGACCGCCACGGGCAGGTCGGTGCCGGCCTTCAGCCGGGTGACCGCTTCCTCGATACTCGCCTGCGCGGCCTGCTGCAGGCCGGTGATGCCGGCGACCGACACATAATAGAGAAAGCCGGAAGCGTTGTTCAAGATGGTGGGCAGGCGATCGGCATCGGTGGTCGGGGTGGCGAGACGGATCACCGCGATGTCCTGGGCGCGCAGGGCGTCGCCGAGGCTTTCGTCCTCCTCGACCGGGATATCGACGCAGATCACGCCATCGACACCCGCGTCAACGCAGGCATTGGCGAACCATTCGGAGCCGCGGATGGTCATCGGATTGGCATAGCCCATCAGGATCACCGGCGTGTCCGGGTGGCGCTGGCGGAATTCCTTCGCGATGTTGAAGATGTCGGCGGTTTTTGTGCCTGCGGCCAGGCTGCGGATATCCGCTTCCTGGATCGAGGGGCCGTCGGCCATCGGATCGGTGAACGGCATGCCGAGTTCGATGATATCGGCACCGCCTTCCACCAGCGCATCGAGGATGGCTGCGGTGTCGGCAGGGGTCGGATCGCCGGCGGTGACGAAGGCGACGAGGGCTGCGCGGTCGGCGGGGAAGGATTGGGAGAGGCGGGTCATTGGCATGACTCCCCCTCCCTTGATCCCTCCCCTGAAGGCGAGGGAGAATTTGAAGCCCTCTCCCCTTCAGGGGAGAGGGTTGGGAGAGGGGGAGTCAATTCTGAAATCGTCGCTGCCAAAGACCCCAAAACGCCCTCCAAATTCTGCATCACTTCCTGATTCGTAAATCGCACTACTTGATATCCTTGCTGTTCCAGAAACTTGGTTCGCACTTCGTCATATTCTTCCTGTCCGGCATGGGTATCGCCGTCGATTTCAATAGCCAGCATTGGGTCCCGGGACGAAAAGTCGACAATATAATTGCCGACCACCTTATGCTTGCGAAATTTGATCCCCTGAAAGCGTTTTGCCCTTAATTGCAGCCAGATTTTCATTTCCGGCTCGGTCATTTCTCTTCGGATTGCTTGGCATATTCCAGCAGTCTGGGATCACGCATCACTGTTCCCCTCTCCCAACCCTCTCCCCTGAAGGGGAGAGGGCTTTTACGTTCTCAAATCTCCGTCCCCAAGGCCTCGGCGACGGTGAAGATATCCTTGTCGCCGCGACCGCACAGGTTCGCCAGGATGATCTGGTCGCGGTCCATCTTCACCGCTTCGCGTGTGACGGCTGCAATCGCATGGGCCGGTTCGAGCGCGGGGATTATGCCCTCGGTGCGGCAGAGCAGCTGGAAGGCGTCGAGCGCTTCCTTGTCGGTGGCGCTGTCATAATCGACGCGGCCGGATTCCTTCAGCCAGCTGTGCTCCGGGCCGATGCCGGGATAGTCGAGGCCGGCACTGATCGAATGGGCTTCGGTGATCTGGCCATCCTCGTCCTGCAGCAGATAGGTCTTGTTGCCGTGGAGGATGCCGGGGCCGCCGCCGGCCAGGCTCGCCGCGTGTTCCTTGTCGAGGCCATGGCCCGCCGCCTCGATGCCGAGCATCCTGACGTCCGGGTCGTCGAGAAACGGATGGAAAAGGCCGATGGCATTGGAGCCGCCGCCGATCGCCGCGACCAGCAGGTCGGGCAGGCGACCGATGCGGCCCAGCATCTGCGCGCGCGCTTCCTTGCCGATCACCGACTGAAAATCGCGGACCAGTTCGGGATAGGGATGGGGGCCGGCGGCGGTGCCGATGATGTAGAAAGTGTCGTGGACATTGGCGACCCAGTCGCGCAGCGCCTCGTTCATCGCGTCCTTCAGCGTCGCCGAGCCGCTGGTCACCGGGACGACCTCTGCGCCGAGCAGTTTCATCCGGAAGATATTGGGCTTCTGCCGCTCGATATCGGTCGCGCCCATGAAGATGGTGCAGGGCAGGTTGAAGCGGGCGCAGACCGTTGCCGTCGCAACGCCATGCTGGCCGGCGCCGGTTTCGGCGATGATCCTGGTCTTGCCCATGCGCAGGGCGAGCAGGATCTGGCCGATGCAATTGTTTATCTTGTGCGCGCCGGTATGGTTGAGTTCGTCGCGCTTGAACCAGATTTGCGCGCCCTTGCCTGCGGGAGCGGTTTCGCGGACATGGTCGGTCAGGCGCTCGGCAAAATAGAGCGGGCTGGGGCGGCCGACATAATGTTCGAGCAGGTCGTTGAACTGTTCCTCGAATGCCGGGTCGGCCTGTGCCGCGCGATAATGTTTTTCCAGATCGAGGATCAGCGGCATCAGCGTCTCGGCGACATAGCGGCCGCCGAATTCGCCGAAATGGCCGCGATCATCGGGCTGGTTGCGGAAGCTGTTGGGGGGTGTGTCGTTCATGGGGGTTCCGATTGTCCGTTAGCACTGAGCCTGTCGAAGTGCGCGGTTCGTCGTTAGGCGTCCTTCGACAAGCTCAGGACTAACGGCAAGCCGCGTCATAGTCGCGCACCGCTTGGCAAAAGGCGGCGATTCTGTCTACCTGTTTGACGCCGGGGGCGGATTCGACGCCGGAGGAGACATCGACGAGCGGGGCGCGGGTTGCCTGCAGGGCTTCGGCGACATTGTCGGGATCGAGCCCGCCGGCGAGGCCCCAGGGCAGCTGATGGTCATGGCCAGCGAGCAGCGACCAGTCGAAGGATGTCCCGGTGCCGCCGGGCAGCGCCCTGGCCGGGGCATCGAACAGCAACCGGTCGGCCGCCCCGACATAGCGGCCGCTTTTCGCCAGCGTGGGCTCGTCCCTGACCCCCAGCGCCTTCCAGATTTCGAGGCCGCTATTGTCGGCGACCAGCTTCAGCCAGTCGGGCGTCTCGCTGCCGTGGAACTGCACGATATCGGGCTTGACCCTGTCGATGGCCCGTCCGGTCGCGGCCGGATCGGCATTGACCAGCAGCAGCACGGCCTTCACCCGGTCGCCGGCGTGAGTGCGCAGCTGCGCCGCCCGGTCGAGCGTCACATGGCGCGGGCTTTTCTCGAAATGGACGAGGCCGATATGAGTCGCGCCCGATTCTACCGCCGCGTCTATGGTGGTTTCGGTGGAGAGGCCGCAGATCTTGATTTGGGTTGTCATGGGATGGCTATTAGCGCGGCAAGCAACATTCGTCATGCTGAACTTGGTTCAGCATCCAGGTTGGCTTGCCCCGGAAGGTGGCCGCCCGTCCATCTGGATCCTGAAGCAAGTTCAGGATGACGAGGGAAAGGGGCAGGGATGATGGCAAGCGGCAGGATTGCGAGAGCGTTAAAGCGTCGCCTCGATCGCCCGAGCGGCGGCGTTGGGGTCTTCTGCTGCGGTAATCGGGCGACCGATCACCAGCACGCTGGCGCCATTGTTGCGGGCCTGTTGCGGAGTGACGGCGCGTTTCTGGTCAGCCAGGGCGCCGCCCTTGGGGCGCAGGCCGGGGACGACGAAATAGCCGTCCTTCCAGATCTTGTGCGCCTCCTTCACTTCATTGCCGGAGCAGACGATGCCGTCCAGCCCGGCCTCCTGCGCCAGTCCGGCCAGCCGCGCGACCTGTTCATGGGGCGTGCCGCCATAGCCGATCCGGCCCATGTCGCGCTCGTCCAGCGAAGTGAGCAGGGTGACGCCCACCACTCTCGTATGGCCGTTGGCCGCTGCCTTGGCATCTTCCATCATCGCCCGGCCGCCGGACGCGTGGACGGTCACGATGGCGGGTTCCAGCACGTTGATCGCCTGCATCGCCTTGGCGACGGTATTCGGGATGTCGTGCAGCTTCAGATCGAGAAAGATCGGTAGGCCAAGCTTCTGGATTTCGTGGACCCCATGATGGCCATGCGCGCAGAAAAATTCGAGACCGAGCTTGAGGCCGCCGACGTGGCCCTTGACGGATTTTGCAATTTCGATCGCCCGGTCGAGATCGGGCGTGTCGAGCGCGACGAAAATCGGATTGCTCATAGGCCCGGTGTCTTCGGGCTATCGATTGACGAAACCGCAGCATCGGGTCTTGCCGGCGGGTTTTTTTCCGCGGGGGTCGGGGTTGGCGTGCTGGTGGCGGGGCGCGTCGTGACCGGCGCGGGTTTTGCTGCATCTTCCAGCGTCTTGATTCGGCGCGAGAGCCGCCATTTGGATCCCCGAAGTAGCAGCCATGTCGGCAGAAAGCCCAGCAGGAATGCACCGACGACAAAGGTCGAAACGCGTGCTTCGACGACCGCGGCGCCGAGATCCAGAGATGCCCGCGCTTCGTTGGTCCACCAGAAAATGAAGGTCGCGACAAGCAGAAGAACCCAGAACAGGATTTTGATAAATTGCATGCTTCACCCTCTTTTCATGTTGGACGCATCCTAGCCCGAAAAACGGCGGGTGGCCAGATGCTATGCAACAGGAACGGAAACCGGCCTATTCGCCGAATACCCGGGTGAAGATCGTGTCGACATGCTTGAAATGATAGTCGAGGTTGAAGCGCTCCTCCAGTTCGGCATCGGAGAGTTTCGCAGACACGTCGGGGTCGGCCTTGAGCAGGTCGAGGAGGGCGATCTCGCCGTCCGATTCCCAGACCTTCATCGCGTTGCGCTGGACGATGCGGTAGCTGTCCTCGCGGCTGATGCCGGCCTGGGTGAGGGCCAGCAGAACGCGCTGCGAATGGACCAGGCCGCCCATGCGGTCGAGATTCTTCTGCATCCGCTGGGGATAGATCAGCAGTTTTTCGATGACCCCGGTCAGCCGCGCCAGCGAGAAGTCGAGCGTGATCGTCGCATCCGGTCCGATCATCCGCTCGACCGAACTGTGCGAGATATCGCGCTCGTGCCACAGCGCGACATTTTCCATCGCAGGCAGGGCATAGCTGCGGACCATCCGAGCGAGACCCGTCAGATTTTCGGTCAGGATCGGGTTGCGCTTGTGCGGCATCGCGCTCGAGCCCTTCTGTCCCGGCGAGAAATATTCTTCGGCCTCGAGCACTTCGGTGCGCTGCAGATGGCGGATCTCGACGGCGAGTCGCTCGACCGACGAGGCGATCACGCCGAGCGTGGCAAAAAATTGCGCATGGCGGTCGCGCGGGATCACCTGGGTCGAAATCGGTTCCACCGTCAGGCCCAGTTTCTCCGCGACATGTTCTTCTACCCTGGGATCGATATTGGCAAAGGTTCCGACCGCGCCGGAAATCGCGCAGGTGGCGATTTCCTTGCGCGCGGCGACCAGCCGTTCGCGGTTGCGTTCGAATTCGGCATAGGCCTGCGCGAGTTTCAGGCCGAAGGTCACCGGCTCGCCGTGAATGCCGTGGCTGCGGCCGATGGTGGGCGTGAACTTGTGCTCGTAGGCGCGTTTCTTGATCGCGGCGAGCAGCGCATCGATATCGGCCAGCAATATGTCCGAGGCCCGCGCCAGCTGCACCGCGAGGCAGGTGTCGAGCACATCGCTCGAGGTCATGCCCTGGTGCATGAAGCGCGCTTCCTCGCCGACATTTTCCGCGACATTGGTCAGGAAGGCGATCACGTCATGCTTCACCTCGCGTTCGATCTCGTCGATCCGTGCGACGTCAAACTTGCCCTTGGCCCAGATCGCTTCCGCCGCTTCCTTGGGCACCACGCCCAGATCGGCCAGCGCATCGGTGGCATGCGCCTCGATTTCGAACCAGATCCGGAATTTCGATTCGGGCTCCCAGATGGCGGTCATTTCGGGGCGGGAATAGCGTGGGATCATGATTGGTCCTTGGACAAAGTGAGTGATTGCGGCAATGATGCGCCTTGATTTGCGGTCCCGCTAGCACCTACGAAATGAGTCGGCAATGCAGCGGCGGGAACAGGGAGAATAAAATGCGTCTGGCAGTACTCACCGGCGGCGGCGATGTCCCTGGCCTCAATCCCTGCATCCAGTCGATCGCGACTTCGGCCTGGCAGCGCGGCTGGGATGTGGTCGGGCTGCGCCGCGGCTGGGAAGGGGTTCTGGAAATCGACCCCGCCGATCCCTGGGCGCGGGATAACAGCGTGATGATGCTCGATCGGAACCGCGTACGCGGGATCGACCGGCAGGGTGGCACGATCCTGCACAGCTCGCGCTGCGACCCCCGGGTGACGGCTCAGGGTGACCAGACGCAGAAGGTGCTGGATGTCCTCGATGCGCTGCAGGTCGATGCGCTGATCACCATGGGCGGTGATGGCACGCTGCGCTTCTCGGCCCATCTGTCGAGCCTGGGGCGCAACGTGATTTCGATCCCCAAGACGATGGACAATGATGTCCACGGGACGGATTATTGTATCGGTTTCTCGACCGCCGTCACCCGCTCGGTCCAGGCGATCAACTCGCTCAGGACCACGGCGGCCAGCCACGAACGGATCGCGGTGATCGAATTGTTCGGGCGGCGGTCCGGCGAGACCGCCTTGCTCTCCGGCTTTCTGTCGCAGGCGGACCGGACCGTGATCGCCGAAGTGCCCGCCGACATGGATGTGCTGTTGCCGTTGCTGCTGAGCGACAGGGAGGCCAATCCCGAATCCTACGCGATCTGCCTGGTGTCGGAAGGAGCCAAGCTCTCCGGTGCCACCGATTTTGCCGACGAAATCAACAAGTCCAACACCAACCGCGACGGCCTGAATATCGGGACGCAGCTGGCGCGCGAGATCGAGGCGCGCTCCGACCAGCGGACGATCGTGCAGGAACTGGCCTATCTGATGCGCGCCGGGGAACCGGACGCCATGGACCGGATGGTCGGCTTTGCCTTTGGCGCTCTGGCGGTGCAGCTGATCGAGCAGGACCGGATGGCCAATATGGTCTGCCTTGCCGACGGCAATTACAGCACGGTTCCGATCGGCACCTTGCTGGAGGCGACCAAGGGCGTCAACGTGTCGGGCCTCTATGACGCCAACCAGTATCGCGCCAGCCTGATCCAGATCGAGGACATGCCGATGTTCCTCTACTGATGGGCTTCTTGTGACCGGCAAGACGACAGCTAGATGAGGCCCTTCGAGCGGAAGGATGTGTGGCCGTCCCGGCCGACGATGATATGATCATGCACGCTGATGCCGAGCGTGCGACCTGCGGCGCAGATATCTTTCGTGATAGCAATGTCCTGCCGGCTGGGAGTGCTATCCCCGCTGGGATGATTGTGCACGAGGATGATAGCCGCCGTGCCCAGAGCCAGAGCGCGCTTGATGACTTCGCGGGTATAGATCGCCGCCTGGTCGATTGACCCCTCGCTGACCAGTTCGTCGCGGATCAGCCGGTTCTTGCTGTCAAGATGCAGGACGCGGACCCGTTCATGGCCGAGATGGGCCATATCGGCCCGCAGATAATCCAGCAGCGCCTGCCAGCTGCCCAGGATCGGCTGGGTCCGTACCGGTTCGGAGATCAGGCGCAAGGCCGCCAGCTGGACGACCTTCAGCGCCGCCACGCTGGTTGCTCCCATGCCGGGGTAATTTGCGAGCGCATCGGCATCCGCAATCAGAAGCCGCGAGAATCCACCGAATTCATCGACCAATTGCCTGGCCAGAGGCTTGGTATCGCGCCGCGGAATAGCCAGCGCGAGCAGATATTCGACCAGTTCATGGTCGTGCAGACTGCCCTGACCCGTCAATATGCGCTGACGAAGCCGGGCGCGATGGCCGCTGGCGCGATTGGGAGTGGCGGACCGAAATTGATGCTCCTGGGCCATGCTCTCTTATAGTCAGAACAAAGAAAGAACATCGGTGATAAGCGAATAATAGGCCGAAAATGTCCAATCCTCTATAACCCGCGAAAACCGCTCCCCCTGACACTTGTACATTGCAACTTAAGGAAGACTTCGGCATTTCAGCTGCAATGGAAGAAGAAATCGTCAATGACCCCGTCGGTCGCCGTTCCCGGTTTCGACTGTACGGCGGGATATTGCTTGTTCTCTTTCTGCTTGGACTGATCGCGCTGTGGGTCACGCGCACGACCCTAGCGGACAATATCATCCGTTCCGAGCTCGAGGAGATGGATGTCACGGCGAGCTACGAGGTCGAGGACATCGGACTTCGCCGCCAGGTCATTCGCGATCTGGTTATCGGTGATCCGGACCGTCCGGACCTGACGGCCGAGCTGGTCGAGGTTGGCAACAGCCTGAGCCGGGGCGGTGTCGGTATCAACTGGGTCCGGGCAAGCGGCGTCAAGCTTTTCGGGCGGCTGGAAGATGGCAGGCTGAGTTTTGGAGAACTCGACAAGTTCACCGACCCGGACGATGAGAGTCCGCTGGCGTTGCCGGACCTGTGGCTCGGTCTGACCGATGCAAAGCTGCGGATCGACAGCGAATATGGCGCCATCGGTCTTGCACTGAATGGCTCCGGCGGATTGCAGGATGGATTCAGCGGAGAAATTGCCGCGATCAGCCGGAATCTGGAGGCTGGCGGCTGCGTCCTGCAGAATCCGACCTTTTTCGGCACCCTGTCGATTCGCGGCAAGAAACCGCGCATCGCGGGACCGCTGCGGCTGCCGACCGTCGCATGCCGCGACCCTCGACTCGGTGCGGAGAATGTGGCGGCGCAAGTGTCTATCGATCTGGGCGAAGATCTGGCCAGCTGGTCCGGCAATGTCGGACTGACCAGCGGACCGTTCCGCTATGCGGGTTATGGCAGTCAGAAAATCAGGGCCTCGCTCAATCTGAGCGGCGATCTCAAGCAGAGCAGCGGCGATGTCGATATGACAGCAAACGGATTGCGATCCCCTTATGGAAATGCGGACAGTTCGCGGATCAAGGGGCCGTTCACGCTGGGCTATGGAGGGGCAGCGCTGACAGCGAGCTATGCCGGGATGCCGGAAATTCGCGGCGCCCGCGCTGACAAAAGTCTTTTGCAGGAGGCGGGCCGCCTGTCTGCAGCGGTGGCCGGGACACCGGTTGGCCCGCTCGCAGACAGGTTTGCGAAAGCGGTTCAGCAGGCCGGCAACCATTTCGATATTTCCAGCGACATCAAATTCACGAAAAACGCCAGACGTACGACGTTGTCGATCAACGCGCTCGGTGCCCGCTCGCGATCCGGCGCGACCGTCAGGCTGAACGATCCCCTGCTACTGGCCTTTACCGACAGGAATATCCGTATGCTGGCCGATGGCAATATCCGGCTGGCGGGCGGTGGCTTCCCCAGCGCCACGTTGCGCCTGGACGACAGCAGCCTGTCGCGCGGGTTTTCCGGCCGGTTCGAAATGGCCAATTATCAGGCCGGTTCGGCGCAGCTGAAAATTCCTGCCATGGCCTTTTCGCCAACGCGCCAGGGCGGCACCAATATTGACGGGCGGATCATCCTGACCGGACCGCTGGGCGACGGGCAGATCACGGGTCTGCAGATACCGGTCAGCGGATCCATTGGACGTAACGGCAGTTTCGCGCTGTTCCGGCAGTGCATCGATTTCCGCTTTGCCAGCCTGCGCACCGCTTCACTGAACGCCGGACCCACCCGCGCGCGATTATGTCCGCAGGGCGATGCCATGGTCTCCGGTAGCGGCTCGAACATCAATGTCGCAGCCAATGCGCCATCCCTCAGGCTGAATGGTGATGTCGGCGGCACGCCGCTCGCCATTTCCAGCGGCGCGCTGGGCTATTCCCGTGCGAAGGGTCTGACGGCACAAAATGTGGAAATCAGGCTGGGGACAACCGGCAGCATGACGCGCCTGGATATGGCCGTTCTGAGCGCCGGGTTCGGGCGGACGATCAATGGTCGCATCGAGGGCGCGTCCGGCCAGCTGGCCAATGTGCCGCTGCTGATGGAAAAGATCGAGGGCGACTGGCGCTATGAGAATGGAGAATTTCTGGCGGATGCCAGCCTGCTGGTCCGGGACGAGCAACCGGTGGAACGATTCCGGCCGATGGTAAGCAACGATGTCCAATTGCGCTTTGACGGCAAGGATGTCGCGGCCACGGGTCGCCTCCGCGAGCCGGAGACGCTGACCGCGGTTGCGGCGATTGATGTCCTTCACGCCTTCGGAAATAGCATGGGGAGGGCGTTGATCGACGTGCCGTCCTTGACATTCACCGAACGCTTCCAGCCGGAATTGCTGACTCCGCTGACGCTGGGCGTGATTGCCAATGTCGAGGGCGAAATAGCGGGTTCGGGACGGATCGACTGGGATGGTTCGGAAAATGGCATCAAAAGCACGGGAACGTTTCGCACCAATGGTATCAACCTGGCAGCAGCCTTTGGCCCGGTCACCGGGCTGGCGGGCGAGATCAAATTCTCCGATCTGCTGGCGCTGGAAACCGGGCCGGGCCAGACCGTGAGCCTGTCCGAGGTCAATCCCGGCGTCGCTGTTTTCAACGGACAAATCCGCTATCGCCTGTTGCCCGACTACAAGATGCAGGTAGAGGGCGGCGAATGGCCGTTTGCCGGCGGCAAGCTGTATCTCGAACCGACAATATTGGATCTGGGCGAGGAAGCCGAACGGCGGCTGCAATTCACCGTCGAAGGCGTTGACGCGGCGCAGTTCCTGACCCAGTTTGATTTCGAGAATATGACCGCAACCGGCGTGTTCGACGGCAAGCTGCCAATGGTCTTCGATCAGGACGGCGGCCGGATTGTCGGCGGTTATCTGGTGGCGCGCGAGGGCGGCGGCTCGCTCGCCTATGTCGGCGAGCTCACTTATGAAGACATGGGCACCATGGCCAATTTCGCTTTCAATGCTCTCAAGTCGATCAAGTATCGCAATCTTACCATCGGCATGAACGGAGAAATTGCGGGTGAAATTATCACCGAGGTGAAATTCGACGGGTTGCAGCAAGGCGAGAATGCCAGCCGCAATTTCATCACCAGGCAGCTCGCACGCATCCCGATCCAGTTCAACGTCCGCATCCAGGCACCATTCATGCAAATGATGAGTAGCGCCAAAGCCTATTATGAACCGGAAATATTGGTCGGGCAGAATTTGCCTGCGCTATTGCGCGCGCAGGAGGCGCGGGCCAAGGAAGCCGTGAAGGTGCTTGAAGATAATGAATGACCCATTCACCCGGGGGAAAGCGATGACCATGTATCAGACAAGTCAATTGACGGAGCGGGCATATGATGCGATTCGTCTTAAAATGAGGAGCTTAACCACCGCCGGCCTGATTTTTGGGACATTGGCTGGGCTTTCGGGCTGCGTGCAGGTAAGTGCGCCGGACAAGCCGATAGTCATCAATCTCAATATCAACATCAAGCAGGAAGTGGTGTATCGCCTGGACGGGGATGCAAAAAGTTTAATCAATGAGGAAGCGGATATTTTCTGATGTTTGATAATGCAAAGAAAAACAAGGCCTTGGCTGTTATCGGCGGTCTCATCCTGGCAGCGGTGGTCGCCGTGCCGGCGATGGCGCAGCGCGACCCTGCTTATGAAGCTGCCCGGTCATCGGGTGTCATCGGCGAGAAGCCGGATGGCTATCTTGGCTATGTCACATCGCCTTCACCGGCGATCAAGGCGCTGGTCGAGGATATCAATATCAAGCGCAAGGCGGCCTATACCCGCAAGGCACAGGAAACCAATTCGACGGTCGAGCAATTTGCCTTCACCTCGGGCTGCAACCTGATCATGCGTACGGTGCCGGGCGAGAAATACCAGACGCCAAGCGGTACCTGGAAAACGCGGGACAGTTCCGCGCCGGTGCGGGATTCGCGCTGCCCCTGAGATTTCTCTCACGAATATGACCAAAAAGGGCGTTTCGATAATTTCGATGCGCCCTTTTTGATTTCTCATTGCAAGCGGATTTAGAGTCGGGGAGGGCGTGTCTCTCAAAAATAATTCCTTCGCCCCGCCTTTTGCTGGCGAAGCCTGATGCGTTCCTGTTAAGGCTTGCTTCGGTACCCGCGGCTGAGGAGCGACATTTGGATTGGGCCTATTATTGGGATATCGCAAAGCCCTATGCCGGATTGGTGATATTGATCGCCCTGTTCGTGGCCTTTGTCGGAGAACGTCGCCCGCCTGCGGTGACGGCCGTGGTCGCGGCGGGGCTGATGCTTGCCATCGGCCTGCTCAGCAGCGACGACCTGTTATCGGTCTTTTCCAATCCCGCACCGCTGACCATTGGTGCGATGTTCATATTGTCCGGGGCGCTGGTGCGCACCGGGGTGATCGAAGCGCTGGCCGGCTTTGCCGCGCGCAAGGCGGAGGACCGTCCCTATATGGCGATCGGCGGGTTCCTTGGCGGGACTTTTGCTTCCTCTGCCTTCGTCAACAATACGCCGGTGGTCATCATCCTGATCCCGATCATGCGCAAGATCGCCAAAGTGTCCGGGGTTGCGGTGAGCAAGCTGCTGATCCCGCTCTCCTATATATCGATATTGGGCGGCAGCCTGACCCTGCTGGGCACCTCGACCAACCTGCTGGTGGATGGCGTTGCCCAGGAAAACGGCCAGGCGGCCTTCGGGCTGTTCGAAATAACCCTGGTCGGGCTAATCGCTGCGGCGGCGGGAATCATCATTATCGCGATCCTGGGTCCGCTATTCCTGCCGAAACGCGATAGCGAGAGCCTTGCCGAGCAGTCAGGTGACCTGCGGTATCTCACCGACATCCGGATCGGCGACGAAAGCGATTTTATCGGGCGAAAAATTTCGGACATCAGAGGATTTACGGCATCGGGCATAACGATTTTGGGGCGGGTCACCGGAAACGGGGTCGACCGGTCGGCCTTTGCCGACCATCTGATCGCGGGCGGAGACATTTTTGTCGTCTCGGTGACCCAGGAAGAATTGCTGTCGATGACCCAGATGGACGGAATTGCCGTGGGCTATGCCGGTTTCAAGCGCCCGGCCGTCGGATCGAGCGAGGAGCATCTCAAGCTGGTCGAGCTGGTGATCGGACCATCCCACCGGTCCGTCGGCAAATCCCTGCCAAGCCTTCCGTTCCTGTCCCGCATTCCGGCACGCGTGCTGGGCCTGTCCAGGCCCAGCCATCTTGCCGGACCCAGGCTGTCCGAAGCCCGGATCAGGCATGGCGACAGCCTGCTGGTGCAGACCGACGATCTGTCGGTCAGAATATTGCAGGAAAATGCGGATCTGGTGCATCTGCAGGAGCCCGAGTCCCGGGCTTACCGCCGTCGCCGGGCACCGGTGGCCATTCTCACGCTGGCGATCATCATCGTCGCGGCGACTCTCGGCGTGATGCCGATCGCCGCACTCGCGATGCTGGGGGTTGCGGCGGTCCTGCTGACCAACTGCATCGACAGCGACGAGGCATGGTCGGCGATCGACGGCAATGTGCTGGTCCTGATCTTCGGGATGCTGGCGGTGGGGCAGGGGCTGCAAAATGCCGGTACGGTGCAGTTGATCATCGATACATTATTGCCGCTGTTGCAAATGATCTCTCCGCTCTGGCTGATAATTTCGGTCTATGCGCTGACCTCGCTGCTGACCGAAACCGCGACCAACAATGCCGTGGCCGTGATCATGACGCCGCTGGTGATCGGCATCGCCGAGCAAACCGGCGTGGATGTCCGCAGCCTGCTGGTGACGGTCATGTTCGGCGCTTCGGCCAGCTTTGCGACGCCGGTCGGCTACCAGACCAACACATTGGTCTATACCGCCGGAAATTACCGCTTTTCGGATTTCGTCCGGATCGGCCTGCCGCTGAATATCGGTGTCGGCCTGGCGGCCTGCATGGCGATCTACTATATTTTCTAGCCCGCCAATCTGCGGAAACGGACATGAAGCGAGCGATCCGAAGGATTGTTATCAAGGCGATGACAGGCCATGAATTGGGGTGTCTGCGACGCGCATTTATCTCCCGATCAGTCGAATGAACGGCCACGGAAACATTGAATTTTCTGCATTGCAGCATCGCTGTTGACTTGGGCTCACTCCTTTCCTAAACGGACCGCGCCTTGGCGGGTCGGCCTGCTGTTGTTTCTGGCTTTTTTTGGCGCTCTTTGGGGCATTTGAAGGGTCTGTGATGGCAGCAAGCGAATCTGATCGGGATCCCCTCGAAGAGGATGTGCGGGTTTCATCGCTGGACGAGCGACTGATATCGGCACAGAATCGGGAGCGGATCAAAGCGGGGCACCGGAACAAAGGGCCGGACGAAAGTCAGCGGCTCGGTGCAAGGGTGCTAAGCTATCTGATCGGAGGCGTGGCTGCCGGTTTCTTCCTCGGGTGGCTGTTTGACACCTGGCTGGGAACGACGCCATTGTTCCTGTTGCTGTTCTTCTTCCTCGGAACGGGAGTGGCGTTCAGGAAAATTTATATGATTTCGAGCCAACCGGTGAAAGACATCGG
>Ga0209024_1001818_pt1 | contig 14966 bp, 15 predicted proteins | sample AutmiccommunBRH5_FD_187380 | JGI IMG/M metagenome (GOLD analysis project Ga0209024, IMG submission 187380) | Deep subsurface microbial communities from Mt. Terri, Switzerland - Autotrophic microbial communities BRH/5 (SPAdes) (version 2) | ecosystem: Environmental > Aquatic > Deep subsurface >...
CGACATCGGCGAGACCGTCTTCGCCTCCGGAGCCGAGGGCGGCGTCGCCCGAGCAAACGTCGAGACGATCCGCAGCGACGTCGAGGCGATGCGCGCCCGGCCGGAGGTGGACTTCGTCGTCGTGACGCTGCACATGGGCACGGAGTACACGCACGTCGTCAACGCGCGTCAGCAGGACCTGGCACGTGCCGCCATCGAGGCGGGCGCGTCGCTCGTCGTCGGCCACCACCCCCACGTCCTGCAGCCCGTTGAGGAATACCGCGCCGAGGATGGCCGCCGCGGCCTCATCCTCTACTCGCTCGGCAACTTCGTCTTCGACCTCGACGCCGACGACCTCGCCACCCTCGGCCATGGCCCGTTCCAGTCCGTCGTTGCCCTCGTCACGTTCGAGCGAGGCCAGCACCCGACGCTAGAGCTCCGCCCCGCCCGGATCGACGTCATCGAGAATCGCCCGAGGCCCGCGACACCCGAAGAGGCGGAGGCGATCCTCGAACTACTCCAGCCGGAATAGAACGTTTGCTCGGCTAGTGTGCCGTGTGACGGAAGGCGTCAGAATCACGGCATGGACACGGTCGAACAGATCACCGGTCGCCAACTCGAAGTCGCCCGCCTCGTAGCGGAGGGCCGATCGAACCCGGAGATCGCGGAAGCCCTCGGCGTCTCGCTCGCCGGGGCGAAATACCACGTTTCGGAACTCCTCGGCCGGTTGGGCGTGAGCAGCCGCGAGGAGATCGCCGAGTGGTATCGGAGGCACGGACGGAGCGTTCAGCCCCGACCTCAGTGGCGGCAGCGGTTGCGGGGACTGATCCCGTTCGGCGTCCTGCTGGGTAGTGGGGCGGCCGCAGCGGTGGTAGTGATCGCGCTGTCGGGCGGGCGAGACGATTCGGGATTGCCGGTCGCGGCCGTGACTGAGACTGCGACGGCCGTGACGACAGAGCCGGCTTCAGGCAGTTCACCGCCGCCTTTCGAGTTCGTCGACCACTGCTGGCTCGGCGGATGGCAAGCTGGGATCTGGCCGGGACGGGAAGGCACCCTCCAGCCCTCCTACTTCCCGGACGGTTGGCGGGTGTACGAGATCCAGGGTCTGCCCGACGACTGGGACGCTCCAGGCTCCGACTGCTCTTTCGATGACCTCCAGATCGTCCTGGCGCCAGACGACGCGCCGCTGCGAAATGCGGGCGAGACCGTCGAAGACTGGATCGCGTTCACCCAGATCCCTTCGAATGTTTTCACCAATGCGCAGTCAGGCGGCAGAATCGCGGACATCACCACCGACGAGTCCGTTCCGTTGAGCAGCGGCCGGGTCGCGTTCCGTTCGATCTCAGATGGCGCGGAACGCCTGGCCTGGGAACAGGACGGGTACGTCGCCCTGCTCGTGAGCCCGAGCGTCGCCGCGGCTGAACTCGTACGAATCGCCGAATCGACACGCGTGGCGGACACTTCGCCGAAGATCCCGCTGTTCTGGGAGTACGAGATCCAGCCTGACGACACCCTCGAGGGCATCGCAGCGCAGTTCGGGGTTTCGGTCGAGACACTCATCTGGAACAACGTCGACCTCGACCGGAACCTCGCCCAGGGCGCTCCAAACCAGTTCTTCCAGATCCTGACACCAGGTACCCGCATTCAGATTCCGACGGTCGAGGGCGTCATCCACAGCGTCACCGACGGAGACACGGTCGCGAGCGTCGCCGAGCGGTATGACGCCGATGAGCGCGACATCGTTGAGTTCCGCGCGAATGGGCTCGACGGCGCCGCTGACAATCTCGAGCCCGGCTCCCTCATCCTCGTGCCGGGCGGGACGAGGTTTGCTCCTGCGCAGGGGCCACCTCCGACGGCGACGGGAGGGGACCAGTGGACGTGGCCCGTCGAGGGCGAACTCAAGACGCCCTTCGGACCGGAGCACCCGGTAGGTATCGACATCCGTGTGCCACTCGAGACCGAGGTGCGGGCGGCGCGTGACGGGGCGATCACGTTTGCCGGCGGCGACACCTGCTGTGACGAGGGCTACCACGTCATCATCGAGCACGAGGACGGCTACGAGACGCTGTACGGCCACCTCGCTGAGTTCACGCGGCAGGAAGGTAGCTTCGTGAGTGCTGGGGACGTCATCGCCACGGTTGGGATGACCGGCGAGACGGACGAGCCGCACCTCCACTTCGAGATCCGCCGTGCCGGGGTGTACCAGGATCCGCTGAACTTCCTGCCGTAGCGCCCCGCCCTCGCAGCGCCACCCGCCCTCCACGGCACCCCTCGACCTGCGCGATACACTCGCGCCGCCCTGATAGGTGGGGCGCTCGGGAGGGGGTATCGCCATGATCGAGGGTTATCCAGAGATTGCGCAGGACGTGTCCGCGCTGAAGAAGGCGCCGAACCTCAGGGACTGGGCCGCCCTCCGCGAGTCGTTCTCGTGGGACGACATGTGGGCCGAACTGGACACCCCCGGCGGCCTCATCAACATGGCGCACGAGTGCGTCGACCGGCACGCCAAGGGTGCGAACGCGGACAAGCCCGCCATCATCTGGGTAGGCGCCGACGACCACGTCGAGACCTACACGTACTCGGACTTCTCGACGCAGTCGAACAAGGTCGCGAACGCCCTCAAGGGGCTCGGCGTCGAGAAGGGCGAGCGGGTCTTCATCCTCTCGGACCGCATCCCGGAGCTGTACTTCTCCTGCTTCGGCATCCTGAAGATCGGCGCGATCATGGCGCCGCTGTTCTCGGCGTTCGGCCCCGAGCCGATCAAGGAGCGAGTCGCCCGCGCCGAGGGCTCCGTGATCATCACGACCCCGAAACTACTGCCGAAGGTGAACGCGATCCGCTCCGAGCTGCCCTCGGTGCGCCACGTCATCGTGATCGCGCACCGCGAGGGTGCGAACGTGGCGTCCGAGGACATCGACTACGCGTCGATCGTCGACCCGGCATCCGAGGAGTTCGAGATCGAGCAGACGGGCGCCGAGGACTGGTCCGTCATGCACTTCACCAGCGGCACTACCGGCCTGCCCAAGGGCGCGGCGCATGTCCACAACGCGATCGTGAGTCAGTACGCGACCGGCAAGTACGCGCTCGACCTGCAGCCCGACGACATCTACTGGTGCACGGCCGACCCCGGCTGGGTCACGGGTACCTCGTACGGGATGTTCGCGCCGTTCTCGAACGGGGTGACCGCGCTCATCGACGAGGCTGGGTTCTCCGCGCGACGGTGGTACCGCCTGATCCAGGACCACCGCGTGACGGTCTGGTACACCGCGCCAACGGCGATCCGCCTGCTGATGCGCGCGGGTGAGTCGCTGCCCGCGCAGTTCGACCTCTCGTCGCTGCGGTTCATCGGATCCGTCGGCGAGCCCCTTAACCCCGAGGCGGTCGTGTGGGGCAACCGCGTCTTCGATCAGCCGATCCTCGACAACTGGTGGCAGACCGAGACCGGCGCGATCATGTGCGCCAACTACCCCTCGCAGCCCGTGCGTCCCGGCTCCATGGGCCGCCCGTTCCCAGGCGTCCACGTCACCGTCGTGGACGACGAGGGCAATGAGCTCACCGAGGCGGACGCGGAGGGCGCGCTCGTCGTGCAGCCGCCATGGCCCTCGATGTTCCGCACCTACTGGAACGACCAGGAGCGGTACGACTCGCGGTTCAAGAACGGCTGGTACTACACCGGTGACCGTGCGAAGCGCGACGCGGACGGCTACATCTGGTTCATCGGCCGCGACGACGACGTCATCAACACCGCCGGCCACCTCGTCTCACCGTTCGAGGTGGAGAGCGCCCTGATCGAGCACGAAGCTGTCGCGGAGGCGGGTGTGATCGGCAAGCCCGACGAGGTCGCGATGGAGATCGTGAAGGCGTTCGTGACGCTGAACGAGGGCTACGCCGAGACGCCCGAGTTGATGCGCGAGCTCAACCGGCATTGTCGCGACCGTCTCGGACCTGCCGTGGCGCCTCGCGAGATCGCCGTCATCGACGTCCTGCCGAAGACACGCTCCGGCAAGATCATGCGGCGGCTCCTGAAGGCCCGCGAACTCGGCCTCGACGAGGGCGACACGAGCACCCTCGAGGAGGACTAGCGGGCGGCGGATGGCGCAGTACGAGCACACCCTCGTGATCGGCGGAACCGGCATGCTGGCCGGAGCCACGCGAGAGTTGGCCGGTCGCTCCGAGATATTGACGGCCGTCGCGCGCACGACACGCTCGCTGCGCGCGCTCGCTGAGAGCGTCGCGGACACCGGCTGCATGGTGCACGAGGTTGCCCTCGACTGGTCGGATCCGGAGGCCTTCCTCTCGGGGCTCGTCGACCACATCGAGCGCACCGGCCCGCCCTCCCTCGTCCTCGCGTGGCTCCATCGGGACGAGCTCGGCCCCGAGGTCGCCCAGCGCGTGGCCGCGGAGGGAACGGCGTGCGCGTTCTTCCAGGTGCGAGGCAGTGCGGCAGCAAACCCCGCCGCCCCGGCAACCAGCCTGTCCGACGATCCTCGGATCCCCGCGAACGTCACCCATCGCGAGGTGATCCTCGGCTTCCGCCTCGAGGGGTCGGGATCGCGGTGGCTCACGCACGAGGAGATATCGCGGGGCGTGCTGGCCGCCATCGCAGATCCGAGCCCGCGACGGATTGTCGGCACGGTCACGCCGTGGGAACGGCGTCCGTAGTCCCCTCGAACAGAGCGTGAGCACGAAAGACGGGCAGCCCACGAGGGCTGCCCGTCTTTCGTGCTGCCGGCGATGCGGCTACTGCTGCTGCGGTTGCATCTCCTTGCCGCAGCAGCACTGCGGGTTCTGATTGCCGCCGTTCTCGTTCGCCCCGCGGGTGACCTGGACTTCGCAGCCGCAGTGCTGGCAGGCGTACTTCTCGCCCTGTTGCATGGCCATCTGTCGCTCCTCTGCTGTTCTCTGTGCGGCACGGACACGTGCCGAGTGCGCTGATCGGTGCGAGCACGGACAGCGTGCGTCGGGGGCGTTCCGATCGGCGAAACCGTGAGGGCCACCCGCGTGGCGAAGGTGTGACAGCACCTGAGTCGCCGTCTCAGCAGCACCCGGATAGCGCCTCCCCGGGACTTCGTGTCTAATCCGCGAGCACACTCCCGCATCCCACGATTGAGAGCACCATGCCCCGTCGCCCACTGCTGCTTGTCGGCGTCGCCTTCGCGGCGCTGACCGCCCTCGTTGCCCTCGGCTGTTCGAGCGAGGACGAGCCACTCACGCCCGAGCAGGCCGCCGCCATCGTCGAGGCCGGTCTCATCGCCGAGGAAGACCTGCCCTCCACCGTCTGGGAGGTCACCGACGGCCCGGCCGAGGACGGCGGAGAAGGCGAGGAGCCTGACGACATGTTCGCAGGCACCGAGGCGTGCCAGGACCTCGAAGCCGCCATCGAAGCGTTCGCCGTCTCCGAGGGCGAGGACACGCCACCCCTCGCCGAGGGCGAGCGCTCCTTCGACGCCGGTGGCGAGAGCCTCGTCCTGCGCTCCGTCCAGACCTCGGTGATCGTCCCCGACGATCCGGCCGAAGTAGAGCAAGGATTCGAGGCGCTCCGTGAGGTCTTCAACGCCGAGACGCTCCGCCCCTGCTTTGAAGAAGCCTTCATGGAGGGCTTCCTCTCCTCGGACGGAGCCGACGCCGAGGGCGTCGCCGTGACCGAACTCGCACTGACCGAGCCCGAGACGGTGATCGAGGACGGCGTGGGCATCGCCCTCGACGTGGAGGCGGTTGCCTTCATCATCCCGATCGCCCTGCACCTCGAGATCCACATGTGGCCAGAGGGTCCGGCGGTCGGCAGCCTGATGTTCATGGAGATGAACTCGGAGCTCCTCCAGGAGAGCGCCGCCGACATGCTCGAGGCGGCGCGCGCTCGCCTCGCGTCGGCGGTCGAAGCGAACCGCTAGCGGCTGTCGCGACCGCTCGAAACGACGCTCGTGGAGGCCCGGTTGACCGGGCCTCCACTGCTTCCTGCTAACCTCCGCGAGCAGCGCAGCGAGGAGTCCCGATGCCCGACGCGAACACCGACACGACCGAGGGCGTCCAGATCCACAGAGGGCTACAGGGCGTCTACTTCGACCGCTCCGCCGTCTGTGAGATCGACGGGCGCGCCGGCGAGCTCTGGTACCGCGGCTACTCGATCCACGACCTCGCCCAGCACTCGACGTTCGAGGAGGCCTCGTACCTCCTCTTCCACGGCGACCTACCGACCTCCGAGGAGCTCGGACGCTGGACGCGCGAGCTGGTGGCGGCGCGATCGCTGCCGTCGCCCGTCCTCGACGTGATCCGCTCCGTCCGGGACGCGCACCCGATGGAGGTGCTCCGCACCGCCGTCTCCGCCCTCGGCGCGTTCGACGACGACATCGCCGACAACTCACGCGAGGCGACGCTGCGGAAGTCGGTCCGCCTGACGGCGCAGGTCCCGATGATCGTCGCGGCGCACCACCGCATCCGGAACGGCCTCGACCCCCTCGAGCCCGACCCCGACCTCAGCCACGCCGCCAACTTCCTCTGGGTGCTCGAGGGCGAGCGCCCCTCTGACGACGCCGCTCGCCTGATGGACCTCGACCTCATCCTCCACGCCGAGCACGGCTCGAACGCCTCGTCGTTCACAGCTCGGACGGTGGCGGGAACGGACGCCAACCTCCACGCCTCGGTCACGGCCGCCGTCGCCGCGCTCAGCGGCCCCGCGCACGGCGGCGCCGCCGAGAACGTCATGCGCATGGCTCAGGAGATCGGCGAACCCGAGAACGCGGCGGCCTACGTGAAGGCGCTCCGCGACGAGCGCAAGCCGGTCATGGGCTTCGGCCACCGCGTCTACCGCACGGAAGACCCGCGCGCCCGCCACATGCGCGAGGGCGTGAAGCGCCTCTCCGAGGAAAAGGGCGAGCCCAAGTGGTACGCCATCCTCGAAGCCGTCGTGGACGCGATGAAGCCGTACGCGCGCCTGGGCGTGAACGTGAACGTCGACTTCTACGCAGGGGTCGTCTACTACCTCCACGGCATCCCGGAGGACCTCTTCGTCCCCATCTTCGCCGTGGGCCGCACGCCCGGCTGGTGCGTGCAGGTACTGGAGCAGTACGAGCACAACATCCTCATCCGCCCCCTCACCCTCTACTCCGGCCCCCCACCGAGGCCCTACACCCCCCTCGAGGCGCGCTCGTGATCGGCCGGACGTAGTGCGCTGCCAGGAGTGCGGCCAGGGCGAGACGCGGACGGGCATGACCAGCGTCCCGATCCAGCTCGCCCAGGCGATCGTCATCGTGAAAGGCGTCCCCAGCGACATCTGCGACGCCTGCGGCAAGTTCTTCGTCGACACCGTCACGAGCCAGCAACTCCTGAAGATCGCCCAGGAAGCCGCCGACCGCGGCGACGGCGTCACCGACTACCGCATCGAAGCGGACGAGTGAACGACCACGTCCTTTCTGAGGAGGCCTTCTTCGAGGCGTGGATCGGGCAGTCAGTGTTCCACCGGAGCCGCCTCGCCGCGACGGCAGCCGCGAGACTCGCCGACACTCAAAATGACGGCATGCGCCTCTCCCTCATGCTCGACCTTGTGAGTCAGTACGTGCAGGCGCTTGAGGACTACTGCATCTGGTCGTGCGCCATTCGGAAGTCGGTCGCGGAGAGCGTCCGGATCGACGATGTCTTGGATTCGATCCGAGTGGACTGGGCACATGTCGTCTCTGAGTTGCAGAAGGCTGAGCTCGAGGCGTATCGCGACTTGTGGGCACTGCCGACGGAGGCCGCTGACCCGGCAGACCAGACTGCCTACACGGAGCAGCTTCGAAGCTGGGCCTCCGTGGGCGCGGAGGTGGCGCGCACGCTGGATGCTAGAACGCCTGGTGGGTCTCGCCTCATGAACCGCGTTCTGAACAAGACAAAGCATGGTCTCTACGTCTCAGGTGCCTACTCTGGCGAAGACCTGTACCTCGTGTTCCACCCGGAAGCAGCCGGGGGCCGCTACTCCGTACAGCGCGTTGATGCAGACGAGGCATTGCGCTTCGCCGTCCAGACCTACTCCATGTCGAAGTTGCTGGGAGGCACCCTCCAGCAGGTGTTCGCGAGTTGGTACGGACGTATCCCGGACGGTCCGTGGGTCGATGCCATCCGTCGGGGCGCAGACGAGTTGAGCCTCGAAGGGATCATCGAGATCACCACAACCGTCGCGATCCCACGATTCGCCGATGTTGAGAACGCGGTTTCGGAGTGACCTCGCTCCTCACCCCCGTGACGCTCCCCACGCTGCGCGCGACACCCTCGGCGGTGCGGGCGCTGGTCGAGGGCGTTCCGGAGGAGGTGCGGCAGGCGGCCCCGCCGCCCGAGGCGAACGCGGGGGATTGGAGCATCTCGACGGTGGTGGCGCACCTGATCGACGGGCACCGTCGACAGGCCAGCCGCATCCGGCTGATGGTGGAGCAGGGCAACCCCGTCCTGCAGAACGCCGACGAGTGGGAGGCGATGCTCGCCTCCGGCCTGCTCGGACGGCCGACTGAGGAGCTGCTCGCGACGTTCGAGGAGTGCCGTGCTGCCGACGTTCCGTGGTACGAGGGACTGAGTGACGCCGACCTCGGACGGACCGGCGTGCACTCGCTCGGTGGCGAGGTGACGGTGGCGAACATCCTCAACCACGCCGCCTACCACGACGCGCAGCACCTCGGGCAGATCGCGCGACTGATCGAGGTCGCGGCGCACGCTGGGCGCGGCAACATGGGGCTCGTCGACGTCTGATCGGACGTCTGATCGGTCGTAGACTGAAGTCATGCGGCAATGGGTCCTGATCCGCGTACAGCGGAACCAGTTCTTGCGCACACTGGCTGAGGTCGCGGAGAACTTCGTTGCTCCACGGCAGCCGGTCGGCGTCCTCGGCGTCATCGTCAACCGCGATGGCCACGTGCTCGTCGCCCACCACGCGACGAGGCCGCACGAGCCCTGGGGCCTCCCTGGCGGCTGGCTGAGCACCGGCGAAGTGCCCGAGGAGGGGATCCTCCGCGAGGTCGCCGAGGAGCTCGACACGCCCGTCGTGCTGGAACGCTACGTCGGCGCCCACGAGCACGACTACGGCCGCTTCCGGCCGCACGGGCTCACGCTCGTCTATCGCCTTGCCTCGACGCTCACGGACCATGACGAGGTCCTCCCGCGATCCTGGGAGGTCATCCGAACACGCTGGGTGAGCGTCGAAGAAGCCTGCGGCATGGCGCCGCAGTCATCCACCAGGATTCGAGAAGCCGTGGGAGCAGTGCTCGCGTGATCCTCCTGCCCATCCTCCGCGAAGAAGCGATGCGTCGAGGGCTCCTCGACGAGGGCGCTCGCATCGATCCCGCGACCGCGTTCCGCCTCGTGCGAGACATGCCGTACCGTCGCGCCACCGACCGCCGCCCCGAAACCATCCTTCGGGAGTGGACGGGGACCTGCTCCGGCAAGCACTACCTGCTGCACGACCTCTTCGAGGAGCTCGGACTCGCGTCGATGATCATCATCGCGACGCACGAGTTCACGCCGGAGAACTCTCCCTGGCTTCCGCCACACCTCGCCACCGAGGTACGCCTCGCGCCGTTGCCGGACGTGCACACCTTCCTCCGCGTCGAGCACGACCCGACGATGCACGAGTGGATGACTGTGGACGCGACGTGGCCAGCGGCCGCGCGCAGCCTCGGGCTCCCCGCGAACCCCTCGTTCGAACCGGGCCGCGACCAGCAGATCGCGTGCGACCCGATCGAGATCTTCCACGTCCCCGAGGACTCCGACCCGCAGGAGCTCAAGGAGCGGATCCTCGCCGACCACGTTGGCGCGGAGGCGGCTCGCCGCGACGCCTTTATCAAGGCCCTCTCCGACTGGCTCGCCCGCGAACTCGGCTGAGGTCTGCCTCTGCCCGCACGACCTCGGACGCCACTTCCGCCCGCGTCCGGTAGCATGCGTCTCGCGCCACACGAGGAGGACCTGAGCACGTGAACACCCTGCGCGGCAGCCTGATCTACACCGCCTTCGCCACCATCGTGTTCCTCGGCATCCAGTGGATGGACGACATCCGCGACTGGCAGGTGCTCGCGATCAGCGGCGCGATGTTCTTCCTGTTCACGTTCTTCATGCTGCGCCTCATCCAGCGCGTGCTCGCCCTCGTCATCAAGCCGCGCGCCGACCGCGCCCGAGGAAGCCGTCGAGGCCGCGACGACGAGGAACGCGGCCCCGCCGTCATCGAACCCACCACCGAGCGCCCCGACCACGTCCGACGCCGCCGCGAAGCCCGACGCCCCCGCGGCCGCCGCCGCTAGGCAAGACTAGTCGCGCAGGCGCTACGCTCTCCGAGCCACCTCGGAGGTGTCGCCATGCGCCAGACGACCCGCGCACTCGCCCTCGCCGTGCTGCCGCTCGTCGCCCTCGTCGCGATCGGGTGCACCTCAGACGACGACGCCGAGGCCGCGACACCCAAGCCCTTCGTCCCCGTGTCCCGAGCGGTCGAGACTGAGGCCGGTGTCCTCGTCGTCGCGCGAGACAACATCGCCGCCTCGCTCAGCCGCGCCGTCCGCCTCGACGCCGGAACCCTCGAGGTCCTCGACGGCGAGGTGCCGATGCACCACGGAGGGCCGATCGACCCGACTGGCCAGTGGGTCGCGGTCTTCGGACCACGGGGGAACTCGCAGTTACAGAACCTCTGGGTATACGACCTCGATACGTGGGAACTGGCCTGGTCCTTGAGTGGACTGCCGCCTGGGGAGCTCTCGTGGCAGGAGAGTGGGCTCTACCACTGGGGTGAGCACTGCGAGATGCCCGCAGACCGAGGCGCGTGCCATTGGGACTGGAATCGAGGCCTGTGGCGGCTGGCGCCCCAGGGGGCAGAGCAACTCGTGGACTTCGACTTCGCGTCGTTTGCCGACTCGCCGGTGATCGGTCAGGACGGATCGAAGGCCTACGTCGTCGGCATGGAGACGGACTACTGCTGCGGTATCGCCCCCATCGGGGAGGCATTCCTCGCGATCCTCGATCTCGAAGCAGGCGAGGTGACCGAGCGCGTACCCCTCCCCGACCTGTTGATCGGGCAACCAGGACACTGGCTCGGAAGCACCGAGCACCTCTTCAAGGGCCAATACCGTCCCGGGCTCGCGGTCTCTCCCGACGGATCGCGCGCGTACGTCGTGCACTCCGAAGTCGAGCGCGTCGACGTTATCGATCTGGAGGAGCATCGAGTCAGTGAGTCACACCGCCTTGACGAGGATGACTCTGCGGTCTCCCGACTCGGAGGATGGATCCGAGACCAATTCGCGCGGACTGCCAGTGGAAAGACTGTGGCGAGCTACCTCCGGAATGTGGCCCTCACACCGGATGGCCGATACCTCCTGATCTCCGGCTCAACCGTGGACGAGAAGCCCGAGGACGTAGCGCGGGATGCATGGCTCGACTCGACGGCAGCGGGCCTCATCGTCGTCGACGTACTGACCATGGAGGTCGTGTATCGGGATGAAGTCTCCCGGGACTTCAGGCTGTCCCCCAATGGGTACTCGGTTCTCGCCTGGGGCCCGTTCCACTGGGGGGCGCCGCGAGTCGGCCTGACCATCCTCGACCTGCGGACGATGGATGCGAGGCACCTCTTCCCGGGCGAACTCGTGGGCGAGGTCCTCGCCTCGCCCGATGGGGTGCTTGCCTACGCAAGGTTCCCAGATGCTCGGCAGGCCGGGCGCCTCGTCGCTATCGACCTCGCCACGGGCGAGGTGGTCGCGGAGCACCCGCTCGAGCAACGCGGCGACATGGACTTCGACTGGCCGAGCGGCCTTGAGTTCTCGCGCTGACTGAGCCGGCTACGCGCACGCCTCGCGGATCGCCCAGGCCATCTCCTCGGTGCGGACCTGCACGACGAAGGGGTCATGGAGGCCGTTGGTGAGGTAGGCGACGGCAAGGCCAAGGTCTGGCTCAGCGTAGGAGATGGCGCACTGCTGGCCGCTGTGGCCGAAGACGCCGGGCTTGTCGAACGGCGCGAAGAGGCCGTCCACGATGAACCCGAGTCCGAACGAGGACGGTAGGCCGCTCGTGAGGTCGGCGTCCGTATGCACGTGCTGGCGCGTGGCCTCGGCGACGGTCTCGGGCTGGAGCAGCCGCACACCGTCGAGCTCCCCGCCCCGCTCCAGCATCGCGTAGAACCGTGCGAGGGCGTCCGCGGTGCCGATGCCGTTCGCGGCGGGCATCTGCGAGGCAAGCGTCTCGGGCATCCGGAAGCGCTCGACGATGTTGGTCGTCCGAGCCTCGGAGCCCTCCGGGTCCTGGAACGTGACCTCGCTCATCGCCTCGGGCAGCGCGACCTCCTCGGGTGTTGCGGTGCCGAGCGAGGCTTCCATGCGGAGCGGCTCGAAGATCTCGTTGCGGAAGAAGTCGCGCGGCTCGCGTCCGTCGATGCGTCGGATGACCTCGCCGAGTGCGAACCCGTAGGTGACGGGGTGGTAGCCGACGGCCGTGCCCGGCTCCCACATGGCAGGCAGCGATGCGGTGACCTCGGCGATGTGCGTCCAGTCAGCGGCGCGGCGCATGTCGAAGTCGAGGGGGAAGACCGGGAAGCCACCCTGGTGCGTGAGGACGTGTCGCGTCGTGACCGCTTGCTTGCCGCCCTGCTCGAACTCGGGCCAGACCTCGGCAATGGGAGCGTCGAGGTCGAGTTGGCCGCGCTCGACGAGCATGTGGACCGCGACCGCGGTGATCGGCTTCGTCGCCGAGAACCACAGCATCCGCTTCCCGACGCCGCCCCCGAGCCGAAGGTCGACCTCGGACTTCCCGTGCCGATAGATCGCGAGTTGGGACGCCGAGTGCCACCCGCGCCCGAGGTGCTCGCGCGCGACATCCTCGACGCGCTGCCGGCCCTCGGGCGTGAGTCCGGACACGCTAGTCGTCGATCTTGAGGACGATCTTGCCGAAGTTCGCGTTCGTCTCCATGTAGGCGTGGGCGTCGCCGGTCTGCTCCAGCGGGTACACGCGGTCGACGATCGGCCGGATGGTCTCGTCAGCGAACAGCGGCATCACGCGGTTGTTGAACGCCTGGATGAGCGTCGCCTTCTCCTCGAGGGGTCGCCCGCGCAGGAGGGTGCCGCGCACGCTCGCGCGCTTCTGCGAGAGGGCGCTCGTGACCATGCCCTCGACGGCCGCGCCGCCGAGGGAGCCGACGATGATCATGCGGCCCTTGGTCGCGATCGACTTCATGTTCTGGTGCCAGTACGGGCCACCGATCACGTCGAGGATGACCTCGACGCCCTGGCCGCCGGTCTGCTCCTCGATGACCTCGGCGAAGTCCTGTTCCTTGTAGTTGATGCCGACATCGAGGCCGAGATCGATCGCCGCGTCGAGCTTCTCCTGCGAGCCAGCGGTGCCGAAGATCCGGCAGCTCTGGGCCGCGGCGAGCTGGACGGCGGCAGTGCCGACCCCAGAGCCCACGGCGTGGATGAGGACCGACTCGCCCATGACGAGTTCGCACTGCATGAAGATCGCGTCGTACGCCGTGAGGAAGACCTCCGGAATGCTGGCGGCCTCCTCGAAGGTCAGGTTCGGGGGCACCGGCATCAGCATCCGCTCGTGCACCGCGACCTTCGAGGCGTACCCCATCCCCCCGAGGAGGGCCATGACGCGGTCGCCCGGCTTCCAGCCGGTCACGCGCTCACCGACCGACTCGACGACGCCGGCAGCCTCGAGGCCCGGGATGTCGTTGCGGGTGCCCGGAGGGCCGTTGTAGCGCCCTCGACGCTGCATGAGGTCGGCGCGGTTGAGGGCGGAAGCCTTCACCGCGACGAGGACCTCGTCGGGGCCGACGGTGGGATCCGGGACCTCCTGCACCTCGAACGCATCGGTGCTTCCGGGATTGACGATGACGGCGGCGCGCATGAGGCCTCACAGACTGTTCGGACACGACAGGACAAGACAGGTTGGCGGCGACCGATGCTACCACTGGCTCACGTTTCGCCCTCGGTGACGGCGGGAACGACGGCGGCAAGCGGCCTCGCTCGAGCGGATGGCCCTTGTGGGTCACCGGGACGTGACTGATAGCATCGAACCGCCACGAAGGCTGTGCGGAGAGGCCACCGAAATGCCCGGTTTGCGCGACGAACAACAGCTCTCCGCCTCCGAGGTGACGGCGACCGTTCCCGAGGAGTGGCTCCCCTTCGAGACCACTGAGCAGGTCCCACTCCTCGACGCTGTCTTCGGGCAGGAGCGCGCGGTCCGCGCGATCGAGTTCGCACTCGGCATGAACGCACCGGGGTACAACCTGTTCGCGTCCGGCCCGGACGGCATCGGTAAGTCCACGATCGTCGAGATGTTCCTGCGGAGGCGCGCCGCCGGGGCTCCGCCGCCCCTCGACTGGGTGTTCGTCCACAACTTCGACGATGACGACCGCCCGCAGGCGATCTCGCTCCCGCCCGGCCAGGGCCACGCGTTCGCGAACGCCGTCCGCCACGCCGTCGAGTCGGCACGACGCGAGATCGTGACGGCGTTCGACTCCGAGTCGTACGTCCGCATGCGCCAGGAGATCGGCGACCGGCTGGAGCGCGAGCGCGGTGAACTGCTCCAGGGGCTGCAGCAGCAGGCGCTCGAACTCGGCTTCGCGCTGAAGATCGACTCCTCCGGCATCTCCACCTCGCCACTCCTCGACGGCAAGGCGGCAACCGAGGAGCAGTTCGCGGAGCTGTCCGAGGAGGAGCGCGAGCAGATCACGGAGCGTGGTCGACAACTGGAGAAGCAGATCCAGGACGGCCTGTTCGCGATGCGTGCCCGTGAGCGGCAGGCCCAGACCGACCTCGAACAGGTCGACCAGCAGACGGCCGCCTTCGCAGTGAACCACCTGCTCGACCCACTCCTGCAGGAGTACGGCCACGACCAGGAGGTCCGCGAGTTCCTCGAGCGCGTCCGTGACGACATCGCAGAGAACCGGGACGCGATCCGTGGCGAGGGCCAACAGCCGACGATCCCCGGAATGCCGACTCAGCGGCAGGACCCGACACGCCGGTACGAGGTCAACGTCTTCGTCTCGAACG
>Ga0209024_1001819_pt1 | contig 14966 bp, 13 predicted proteins | sample AutmiccommunBRH5_FD_187380 | JGI IMG/M metagenome (GOLD analysis project Ga0209024, IMG submission 187380) | Deep subsurface microbial communities from Mt. Terri, Switzerland - Autotrophic microbial communities BRH/5 (SPAdes) (version 2) | ecosystem: Environmental > Aquatic > Deep subsurface >...
CCCCCGCCACATCGATGAACGGCACCCGCTCGTTGTCCCGCGGACCGAGCGTCCAAGCGACGCGCGCCTCATCTGGTGCGCTCAACGTCCAACTGAACACCGCCTCGTAGAACACCCCGGAGGTGATGGGGTCTCGAGCGGGGATGGCGACGTATGAGACTTTGCCATGGGTGGCCAGATGGGCCTCGACGCCTCCAGGCACCGCCTCAGAACTATCGGTCATCGTGGCCTCCGTTTCGCTCGGCCCACCGTATCTCAGTGAAGCGACCGCGGGCAGCGCGAAGCCGTGCGGGCGGTCACGACTGGGGGTCGGCCAAGGTCAGCAGCAGCGTGGAGTCCTCGATGGCCTCGACGTGATGTCGCACCTTCGCATCGAAGGCAATGAGCCGGCCCGCGGACGCCTCGAACGTTTCGTCGCCGACACGGACGCGGACGTGGCCGTCCAGCACCTGGACAGTCGCGGCGCCTGGCGCGGCATGCTCGGCGAGGCTGTTTCCGGCCTGCACTTGTGTGAGCACCACGTTGATCCCACCCTGCTTCACCAGGGTCACGCCCCGGCGGTTTTGGCCGCCAGGAGTCATGCCCCGCAACTCGGTCGCGGCCTCGCCAAGATCGATCAAGAGATGCTCTGCCGCGAGGTCGTGGGTACGGAGGTAAGTGTGCTGTTCCATGGTCGCATCGTCCTTGTTCATCACGCGCTGGACCCCGCACGTCGTACTCCCAGCGTCGCCCTGTCCCGGATCGCTCGTCAAATCCGGGGGACCCGCGAGGAGGCGGAGCGAGGAGGAGCGGTGCGAGGCACGCTGCTGCAGTGATCGGGACTGCATTGCAGCCTCGCGCGGCTGAGCTCCTACGACCCAGCGATCAATCGCTTCGAAGGCGCGCCTTCAAGAATTTTCTACAGCGTTCGTAGTCCAGGCTGTGGCTCGCATACGTTCTCGTCGCCATCGCACTGCGTTCGGGCGGCACCCAACCGCTTCTGCTCATGCCATCAGGTTCGGGAAGCGGCGTCTGCGACAAAAGTCGCTGCACACGCCCCGGCAGTGGGCTTCCCTGCTAGTAGGAACGCGGAGCGCGCGTAACAGCTCGCCCACTCGACCGGCATCGGGATAGCGACCACATCAGCCTGCTCCGTGCGTCGGCGAGGCTAACCCGGAGGCCAACACAACCAGCCGGATCAGGGAGCTCAAGGGCCAGGTCTGAAGCACGGACTCGACTCTGTCGTCACGCTCCAGAGGTCACGAATTTGATCGTCAAACAGCGGGTGGCAGGGTCGCTCCGCGATTACGCCGCGCTCACCAAGCCGCACATCATTCTGTTGCTGCTCGTGACAACCGTCCCCGCGATGGTGCTTGCGGCGGATGGTTGGCCTGGCGCATGGGTTATTACCGCGACCTTGGTCGGGGGAGCGATGGCCGCGGGCGGTGCCGCGTCAGTGAACATGTACGTCGACCGGGACATCGATGCCCTGATGACCCGAACTCAAGGACGTCCAATCCCAGCAGGGCGAATTCCAGCAGATCACGCTCTGGTGCTGGGGCTGGCTCTTGGCTTCGGAGCATGCACGTGGCTCTGGATCACGGTCACGGCGACCGCGGCCATTCTCGCTCTGCTCGGGTTCGTACATTATGCGTTCATCTATAGCGTCTATCTCAAGCGGCGAACGCCTCACAACACGGTCCTCGGAGGGATTGCTGGGGCTCTCCCTCCCATGGTGGGGTGGGCTGCGGTCACGGACTCGGTCACGCTCGAGGCCGTGGTGCTGTTCGCCATCGTGTTCTGCTGGCAGCCGGCTCACTTCTGGGCTCTAGCCATTCGCCTCGAACAGGACTACCGGCGAGCACACATCCCGATGATGCCGGTGATCGCGGGCCAACAGGAGACGCGGCGGCAGATCGTCCTCTATTCCGTGGCCACGGTGGCAACCACCGTCCTCCTTGGTGCCGTGATGGAGTTCGGGTGGTTCTACTTTGGAGCTGCCTTGCTGTCTGGCGCGCAGTTGATCGCCTCCTCGATCCGGATGTATCGGACTCCGCTTCACGACAACGGCACGCACCTGTTCCGTTACTCCACGACCTACCTCACGATCGTGTTCCTCGCTATGGCGCTCGAACGGTTGTTGCCGTTCTAGCCCCTCACCCACGTCACCCCGCTCGGGGTCCGGTGATCGCCAATGCTCCCGCTGACGGGCTCACGAGACCATGCACCGTCGCAAGCCAGCTGAAGCGCCCATCGGCCAGGGGGTGGAACGTTAGTCACATCGTGTTGTGAGTCGATACGGCATGGTGGAGGCTAGCGGCCCAACCGATTTCCTATTCACAGGGGGGGAGCGGACCATGTTCAAGCACGTCTTGGTGCCCCTCGACGGATCCGCCTACAGCGAACGCGTCCTTGGGTACGTACCGGACCTCGCGGGCCTGGGCCAAGCTCGGGTGACCTTGCTTACCGTCGTACTGGGCGAGGCTGTCGGTTCAAACGCAGGCAAAAGCAGGCCTGGGGTGCACGAGCTCGAGGCCGAGCGACGCTACCTCACGCAAGTGGCTGGACGATTGGCTTCAGGCGGCCTCACCCAGGTTGAGATCGAGGTACGACTCGGACCTGCCGCCACAACGATCGTCGAGGTGGCTCGAATGCATGGTCTCGACCTGATCGCCATGAGCACGCAGGGACTTAGTGCTAGACGCGATCAAGGGCTCGGCGGAGTGGCATCGAGAGTTCTGCTGGCCGCCCCATGCCCTGTCTTCATGGTGCGCATGTCTCGCCCGCCAACTGCCCGCACGCCCGCGGAAGAGCGATGGCAGGCTGAGGGTGGGGCCAATATCGGTTAACTCTTGCGAGCGCTGGGCGGCCTCAGCCCAAACGCTGCCGGCCGGGTCATTTGAACGACAACGAACAGGAGAGGGGCATTCGATGCGCTCCCGCATGATCGCTGGTACGGACGTTGCCCTCTCTGAGGTTGGCTTTGGCGTGTGGACCATCGCGGCGGGCTGGTGGGGTGAGTACACGGAGCAGGAGTCGCAAGAGCTCCTGCTCCGGGCGCTCGACCAGGGGGTTACGTTCTTTGACACCGCGGACACATACGGACACGGACGAGGAGAGACGATCCTCGGGGGTACGTTCCCTGGCACGCTGAGGGATCGGATTACGATTGGCGCGAAGTTCGGGTATGACTGGCAGTCTCGCAACCCAGCCGAAGCCGGGCATCGCGAATCACCCCATCGATTCGATATCCCGTTCCTGCAGCAAGCACTCGATGCCTCCCTCCGTCGGCTCCGGACTGACCGCATCGACGTGTATCAGATGCACAACCCCCGAATGGAGCATTTGCTCGACGATGACGTTTGGACCTGGGTTGAGCGTATGCAGCGCGAGGGAAAGGTCCGGTCGGCTGGCGTAGCCTTGGGTCCCGCGATCGGGTGGGAGCAAGAAGGGCAGTATGCCCTGCAGCACCTCCCGATTCAGTCGGCGCAGATCATCTATAACGCTCTCGAGCTAGACCCCGGTCGCGCGCTCATACGGACCGCGGAACTCGCTAGACGCAGTCTCCTGGTCCGAGTCCCGCATTCGTCCGGCATGCTCGAAGGCCGCTACACCGACCAAACCGTCTTTCCTGAAGGAGACCATCGTCGCCACCGGCCACAAAGCTGGCTACTGGATGGCGTGCGCAAGGTCGAACAACTCCGGTTCCTTGAGCGGGAGAATCACTGCACTATTGGTCAGGCAGCCTTGCAGTTTGCCTTGCGACCCGACCCTGTCGTGACCGTACTGCCCAATATTTACAACGCGGCCCAGATTGACGAGTTCACGACCGCGCCGGATCAACGACCGATCACGAATGCGCAGGCAGGCAGAATCGAGCAGCTGTACGAGACGAATTACGGGCTTCCGCCGATCACCTCTGGAGTGAATCGTGCTTGATCGGGTTCAGATGCCCATTCCAGCGGATTCGTCCGCACGACTGCGGTCGGTGACGCCCGATTGCAGGCAACCGTGAACGGGCGCGCACGTCGCGCCTCGTTCATCAACGTGGGCGAGCGCACCAACATCACCGGCTCGGCGCGCTTCAAGCGCCTCATCCTCAGCGGTGACTACGACACCGCCCTGGAGGTTGCCCGACAGCAGGTCGAGGCGGGCGCGCAGATCATCGACATCAACATGGACGAGGGGATGCTGGACTCCGAGGCGGCGATGCGTCGCTTCGTGAACCTCATCTCGGCGGAGCCGGACATCGCCCGCGTGCCGCTCATGATCGACTCCTCGAAGTGGTCGGTCATCGAGGCCGGTCTGCAGTGCGCGCAGGGCAAGGCGATCGTGAACTCGATCAGCCTCAAGGAGGGCGAAGACGCCTTCCTCGCGCAGGCGCGCAAGGTACGGCGCTACGGCGCGGCGGTCGTGGTCATGGCGTTCGACGAGGACGGCCAAGCGGACACGGCTGAGCGGAAGTTCGCGATCTGCGAGCGGTCGTACCGGCTCCTCGTGGATCGCATCGGCTTCCCGGCCGAGGAGATCATCTTCGACCCGAACATCTTCGCGGTGGCCACCGGCATCGACGAGCACAACAACTACGCCATCGAGTTCATCGAGGCGACGAAGCGCATCAAGGCGGAACTCCCGCACGCCAAGGTCTCCGGCGGCGTCTCGAACGTCTCGTTCTCCTTCCGGGGCAACAACCCGGTCCGCGAGGCGATGCACTCCGTCTTCCTCTACTACGCCATCGACGCCGGCCTCGACATGGCGATCATCAACGCGGGCGCGTTGCCCGTGTATGACGACATCCCGGAGGACCTCCGCCGCCGCGTCGAGGACGTGATCCTCAACCGGCGCCCCGACGCCACCGAGCGCCTGCTCGAAGTCGCCGAGGACTACCGCGACTCCGGCCCGGTCGCCGAGAAGGCGACCGCCGAGTGGCGTAACGGCAACGCCCGCCAGCGCGTCCAGCACGCCCTCATCCACGGCATCGACGAGTTCGTCGTCGATGACATCGAAGAGCTCCGCCACGAGGTCGACCAGCCGCTCGATGTCATCGAGGGGCCGCTGATGGACGGCATGAACGTCGTCGGCGACCTGTTCGGCTCCGGCAAGATGTTCCTGCCCCAGGTCGTGAAGAGCGCGCGGGTCATGAAGAAGGCCGTCGCCTACCTCGTGCCGTACATCGAGGCCGCGCAGGCCGAGGGGACGCGGCGCACCAACGGTCGTGTCGTGCTCGCGACGGTGAAGGGCGACGTCCACGACATCGGCAAGAACATCGTGGGCGTCGTGCTGCAGTGCAACAACTACGAGGTCATCGACCTCGGTGTCATGGTGCCGGTCGCGAAGATCCTCGAGACCGCGCGCGAGGTGAACGCAGACGTCATCGGCCTCTCCGGCCTGATCACGCCAAGCCTGGACGAGATGACCTACGTCGCCGCCGAGATGAAGCGCGAGGGCTTCAAGCTGCCGCTGCTCATCGGTGGCGCAACGACCAGCAAGGCCCACACCGCCGTGAAGATCGCGCCGAACTACGACGGCCCCGTCGTCTACGTGCCGGATGCCTCGCGCGCCGTCGGTACGGTCTCCAACCTCCTCTCGACGACGCTCCACGACGCCTACGTCGATGGACTGCGCGCCGAGTACACGGGCATCCGCGACGCGTTTTTCGACCGCGAGGACACGGCGGACCGCTACCCGATCGCGGAAGCGCGCGAGCACCCGGCACCGGTCTCGTGGGATGACTACGAGCCGGCGAAGCCGAAGCAGTTGGGCCTCGGCGTCACCACCGTGCCACTGGAGGCACTCCTTCACCGCATCGACTGGACGCCGTTCTTCCAGACGTGGGAACTCGCGGGGACATACCCCAAGATCCTCGACGACCCGACCGTAGGTGAGAGCGCGCGCTCGGTGTTCAACGACGCGCAGGAGATGCTCGAACAGATCGTGGCCGAGCGGTGGCTGACGGCCCGCGCTGTCACCGGCCTGTGGCCCGTCAACAGTGTCGGTGACGACATCGAGGTCTACGCGGACGACTCTCGCCAGGAGGTGCTGGCCGTCCTCCACACGCTTCGCCAGCAGACGAGCCGCGCCCGAGGGCGTCCCGAGAACTACGCGCTCTCCGACTTCGTGGCGCCCAAGGACAGCGGCATCGCGGACTACATCGGCGGGTTCGTGGTCACGGCCGGCATCGGCGAAGAGGAGCACATCGCGGCCTACGAGGCAGCACACGACGACTACCGCTCGATCATGCTCAAGTCGCTCGCCGACCGCCTCGCGGAAGCCCTCGCGGAGTACATGCACGAGCAGACGCGCCGGGAGCTCTGGGGCTACGCCCCCGACGAGGACCTCGACAACGACGCGCTCATCCACGAGAAATACCAGGGCATCCGGCCCGCCCCGGGCTACCCGGCCTGCCCCGACCACACGGAGAAGCGCACGCTCTTCGACCTCCTCGCCGCCGAGGAGAACATCGGTGTGGAGCTCACGGAGTCATTCGCGATGACGCCGGGATCCTCGGTCAGTGGTTGGTACTTTGCGCACCCACAGTCCCGCTACTTCGGCGTGGGCCGCATCCTGAAAGACCAGGTCGAGGACTACGCGCAGCGCAAAGGGATGACTGTCGAGGAGGTGGAGCGCTGGCTCGCGCCCAACCTCGGGTATATCCCCGGCTAGTAGACCACTCGGAACAGGATGGCTGCGTGCTCGGCTCGCGTCCGCCGTCTGAGTCGGCGTCGCGACGGCCACTTCGGTATTGATGTGGTATTCACGAAACCGCTCCCGTCCCTGAGCGAGCCTCGGGTATCCTGTCAGTAGCGCGACACACGAGCGCGAACATCACTCACTCCGACGTCTTTCGTAAACGACGACCGAACCGGTCGTTCCAGATTCGTGCACCCTTGAGAGGAGTCCTTATGTCGACTTCGTCACGCCAGACCATTGAACCAACGGCAGCGCCCGACAACTCCATCCCGATGATGGCCCAGGTGTACGTCCGATTGCGCCACCGGCTGCGCGAGGTGGAGTCGCTTCTCGATCAACTGACCCGTGGCGAGCTCAGGGACGACAACGCGGATGAGCGGCAGACGCAGCGTCAGGTGCTCGAAGCCCAGGCGAACTCGCTGCGCGCGATTGCGGATCGAGCCCATGTGGTGGCGATCAGTCCACGTGCCATCGTCGGGAGCATTGTCTACGTCCGCCCTGAGGCAGACGCGCCGCTGGAGCGGTACGAGATCGTGCTCGCGACCGAGTCGGATCCGGCGACCCGGAAGGTCGCCTTCGACTCTCCCATCGGTCGCGCGCTCCTTGGCCGCGAGGTTGGGGAGATTGCGGTCGTCCAGAGTCCGCGTGGACGGCGCGAGCTCCGCGTTATGGTGGTGAAGCACCGGTAGCGGAACCGGTGCCCACTCCGGTCGCGGGTTCGAGTGCGGAGCACGCCACGATGGTGGAACAACAGCGGTCAGACGCAACCACTGGCGACGTCGAGATCGGTCATGCAGAGGTAGTAGCACTGCTTCTCGTGGCCGATCCCGGCTCCGCCGTGCAGCTCACCTCGCGGCTGATGGACCTCGCCGCGTCCTTCGACGAGGCTGCGGCCGACCGTGCCTTGCATCGCCTCGCTGAGTTGGGTCTCGTGCGAGCGACCGGCACCGAAAATGACCGCACGACTTTCGTACGGACGACGCTCGGACGAGAGTACTGCGGTGTCGACATTGACTCGCGGTCGACGGTGACTGCGCGGCTCGCGGAGCTCGAGCAGCTTCGGACCGACTTCGTCGCGACGATCGCACATGAGCTGAAGACACCGCTCACCGCTATCCGCACGTGTGTGGGACTCCTCACCGACCCGAACGCTCAGGCGAACGACGTGATCCGGCGGCGACTGCTCGACCGGGTGTCCGCCAGTGCCGAAGGTATGCAGCAGCTGATCGAAAACCTTCTCGATCTCGCTCGGTATCGAGCGGGGCGGCTGCAGCTGGAGCGACGCTGGGTTGATGCCCGCGAGATTGCTCGCGACGCTGCCGCCCTGCTCGGGCCGCAGCTCGATGTACGGCGCCAGGTCGTCCACTTCGATCTGCCCACCTCGCCCGTCCTGGTCTATGTCGATCGCCGGCGGATGATGCAGGCCGTTGGAAACATCCTCTCGAATGCGCAGAAGTTCTCGCCGGCGGGCGCGGCGATCGAGGTTTCGGTGCGTCGCCGCGGCGATGAGGTGATCTGGGAGGTGCATGACTTCGGACCGGGCATCAGCGCGGCCGATCAGCGTCATCTGTTCGAACGGTTCTTTCGGGGACGCTCCGATATTGAGGGCGGAAGCGGTCTCGGCCTACCCATCGCGTTGGCGACGGCACAGGCACATGCCGGATCCATCACCGTCGACAGCGAGCTCGGACGGGGCAGCACGTTTCGGATCTCAGTGCCCGGCCGTGAGGTGGAGGCATCAGAAGGCGATGTTGAATGAGACTCCTGATCGTCGATGACGCGCCCGAGGTCGTGGAGTCGGTACAGCTGAACTTCATGCTGCTGTGGCCCGATGCCACGGTGGTCGCAGCTTCTGACGGCGAGTCGGCGCACCGCGCGCTCGCGGATGCGCCCTTCGACCTGGTCCTGCTGGACATCGGATTACCGGACGGGGATGGCTTCACTGTCCTGGAGGAAATTCGTCGATCCTCCAACGTCCCGGTGGTCATGTTGACCGCGCGGGACGGCACCGACGAGAAGGTGCGCGGCCTGCAGTTAGGCGCGGACGATTACGTTACGAAGCCGTTCAATCACCGCGAGCTGATCGAGCGAGTCCGCGCCGTGTTGAGGCGCGAGCACATGGCTCGTTCGATGGGACCGATCGTCCGCATGGACGACTTCGAGATGGATGTCGAACACCAGGAGGTGCGGATCGGAGGGCGGCTTATCGAGCTCACCCCCACTGAGTACAACCTGCTGCACTACCTAGTCGACCATCGTGGTGTGGTGCAGCGCCACGATGCGATCCTCCAGCACGTCTGGGGGCCGGAGTACGAGGACGAAGTCGAGTACTTGCGGGTGTACGTGGCCCGCCTCCGCGAGAAGCTCGGCGACGATTCCGAGCATCCGCGCTACCTCGCCACAGCGCGAGGTCACGGCTACCGCTTCGGCCCACCTGCTGACGCACCGATCGGGGTACGAGGGTGACCTCCGCACGATTCGCAGGCCCTCCTGGACGAATGTTAGTGCGGCGATAGGCGATGGAAGAGTGGTTTGTCGTCACGAGGTGGGTTGCGACGATGAAGTGGCCTTCGCGCCGCAGCGTGTCCTGCACCGCGGCATGGACGACCGTGCCGCCTCTCGCACGCGCGTCCTGACGGATCCGTTGATGGGCGACGACGATGAACCGCACGCGCGACTGACATCCCCGGAAGCAGGATGGTGACGTATGCAGAATCGCCGGGGAGATAGACCAGCGCCCGGAAGAGTCGCAGCCGCACCGCCGGCAAGAACGCTGTCACGATGGCGAGCATGCACAGAATCAGGCACTCCACAATGAGCCAGGTCGACACTTCCGGCACTCCTCGCGCAGTTGACAGCCGACTCATCGCATCCGTGGGGATGGCTGCTCCAGCGAGCATGCGCCCATCACCCTGCCTCCGCAGTGCCTTTAGTCCCACCGTCCCGTGCGGACGTGGAGAGAGGTAGCGGCATGACCGGACTGAGGACGAGCAGGCCGACCGGACCGCACGCACTCTTTCTTGATGGACTCGAGGAAGCGACGCGCGCGACGTTCATCGCACGGGCGCGACGCCGGCGGTTCGACGCCGGTGAGTTGATCACGCGGGAGGACGAAACGTGCGCTGGACTGTTTGTCACCGTCAGCGGGTTGGTGAAGGTCTTTAAGACGTCGATCCATGGGCGCGAACAGATCCTGCGCTACGCGCCGCCGGGATCTTCGTTCAACGAGGTGACGGTGCTGGACGGCGGTTCGAACCCCACCAGTGCGGAAGCCGTGGTGTCGACCGACGTCCTCGTGTTCTCCCGTCAGCTCATGCTGGAACTGATCGATACTGACCCGAAGGTCGCGCGTTCGGTGATCGACTCGTTGACAGGACTCTATCGACACCTCATGGAGCTGGTCGAAGATCTCTCGTTCCGGCATGTGTCTGAGCGTGTCGCGCGGGTGCTGCTGCAGTCGGTGATGCCGCACCCCGGGGTCGGTGCGGGCGTCGACATGCAGCGCCGCCTGACGCAGAGCGAGATCGCGGAGATCATCGGCAGCACTCGAGAGGTCGTGGGGCGCGCCCTCCGCGGGCTCGAAGAAAGCGGAGCGATTCGCGTGGACCGTGGTGTGATATCACTCGTCGACCCAACGAAGCTCGAGTCGTAGGTCGGCGTTTCGGTCGCTTCCGGCCCACGATGCTCAGCCACCGCGTGGCTGTTGTCACCAATCGCGTCACAGGTCATCGGCAACCGTCGCGAGATTCACCTGTCCCGGTGTTCCGCGCCGCAGGGCTACGCGCCTCGTAGCGATGCGACTGGTCTATACCTCGAGAGCCGTCTGATTGGCACCGACTCGTCAACGGGCGGAGTCGCCTGTGTTCGGCTGCGGAAGGGGGATGGGTGATCACTACGACGGAGATCCGCGTTCGATCGACAGATATGGACGCGGACGGCATCGTGAACAACGCGCGCTACTTCGAGTACTTCGAGCAGGGCCGTCTCGAACATCTCGTCGCGATCGGCTTAATCCACCGGCCTCGCCCACCCGGAGCACCGTCGCGCTCGTTCACGATCGCGGAGACCACGTGCCGTTACCGGCAGCCCGCGCGTCATCGTGACCTCCTCATTGTGCGGACGCGCGTCACCGAGGTCCGAAACCGCAGTTTCGTGCTCGCGTACGAGGTTGTGCGAGCAGAGGACGGCAGCCTGGTGGCTGAGGGCTCCTCGGCGCAAGTCTGGCTCGACTCAGACGGTCGACCGAGCCCGCTGGACGACGATTCCCGAGTCCAACTCACGGACGCGCTCGACATACGGAGGGATTAGCCCGTCAGACGAATAAGACCGAGAACGACGCGAGAGACGGTACTCCAGCGTCTCCTACGGACATCACGGGCTCGATCGTCTCTGCTGCGGCCTCCTGCCGGCGACGGGCCTAGATCCGGTACTCGACGGGATCCTCGGTCGGCTCTCGCTCCACCGGCACCGTGGCCCGCGTCGGTGCGGCCGCGCGGTGGGCTCGGCGGCGCGTGATGAGCAGAGCGTTAGCGATGCGGTCGAGGACGAAACCGAGCGCGCCGATGACGATAATCGCGGCGACGAGGTCGGAGTAGGCGAACCGGTCGCGCGAGTCGAGGATGAAATACCCCAGCCCCGAGTCAACGCCGAGCATCTCGGCGGGGACAAGGATGATCCAGGCGGTGGTCAGCCCGAGGCGCAGACCCGTGAGCACGTCGCCACGGACGCCCGGCCAGATGATGGTGCGGAGGAGTTCGAAGCGAGTCGCGCGAAGGCTGCGGCCGAGCATCAGCCACTGCGGGTCGAGCGACGAGACGCCCGCGCTCGTGCTCAGCGCGATCGGCCAGATCGCGCCGATGGCGATCAGGAAGTAGACCGGCGGATCGCCGACGCCGAACCAGATGATGGCGAGCGGCGTCCATGAGAGCGGCGAGACCATCCGGATGAAGCCCGCGATCGGGCCCATGGTCTTCGAGAAGAGCGGGACGCCGCCGAGCATGAGGCCGAGCGGGATGCCGAGCACCGCAGCGATCCCCAGCCCGACGAAGATGCGGCGTAGGCTGGCGACGATGTGACGGTTCAGCGTCCCATCCGACAGCAGGTCCATCAGCGCGCGGGCCGCGCGATCTGGCGCGAACGCAGCGAGGAAAGAGCCGGGTTCGATGAAGAACTCGACCCACATCCACCACGCCGCGACGAAGATCAGTCCGCCGAGCAGCGGGTAGCCCACCGCCCCGAGGAGCCGCCCTGCGAGGTCGCTCGATGCGTCCGCCTGCCTCACACCTCGATCCGCTCGGTGCGCTCGTACGTGCCGTCGATCCCGAATGCCTCGGGGCCGCCGGCTGCCTCGATCCCCGCGCGCGCGAAGCGATCGTCCACGAGCAGCCGGTGCGCCTCAGCGGGGTCGAGCGTGTCGAGAAAGGCGTTGTCGCCCTCGACCACGGTCTGCTTGAGCTGACGGATCAGCTCCTCCGTGTAGGCCTGGTATGGGAACGGCTGGAAGTCGATCCGCTCCGTCTCCCACTCCGGGTGAGTGATGGCGCCGGTCGGGCCGTACTCGTCCTGCGCGTAGTGCGTGAGCGCGCGCTCGATGACGGGCCGTGGCTGCGGCAGGTAGTTCTCCCCGTCGCCGGAGAGGATGCGCGCCGCCTCTTCACGATTGCTCCGGGCGTACGCCTGCGCCCGGGCGAGGCTGCTCACGACCGCCTGGGACCAGTTCGGGCTCTCCTCGAGGTCATCCGCGTGCATGACCGCGACGCAGCAGGCGTGCTCGAACCAGACGTCCGGGATGAAGCGCAGGATCTTGCCGACGTTGTTCACCTCGGCGACCGCGTTGAACGGGTCGGCCACGATGTACCCACTGATCGCGCCGTTCGCGAGGGCGGTCGGCATGTCCGGTGGCGCCATCACCACCAGTTTCACCTCGCCGTTCTCGCGGGAAGGCTCGCCGGTGGTGAGCGGCTTCAGCCCGGCTTCGCGCATCAGCATCTGCAGGACCACGTTGTGGATCGAGTACCAGAACGGGATCGCCACCGTCGTCCCGGCGAGTTCCTCGACCGAGTTCACGTCGGGGCCGACCGTCAGCGCGGAGCCACCGGTGTGGTTCCAAGCGACGAGACGGAGCGGCACGTCCTGGCCGAAGCGGAGCCAGATCGCCATCGGCATCAGCAGGTGGACGATGTCGACTTGCCGGGCCTGGAACGCCTCCGCCACCTGCGACCATCCGCGGAAGAGCGTCGGGGCGGGGGCTTCCAACCCAGCGTCGCGGTAGTAGCCGAGCCCGTGAGCCAGCACGAGCGGCGTGGCGTCCGTGATCGGGAGGTACCCGACGCGGACCTCCGTCTTCTCCAGGCCGGACGCGGCGCCGGCAGCGGTCCCGTCAGCGGGGGCGGCCGTGGCGGAATCCTCGGTGTCCTCGCCACAACCGAGGAGCGCCGCGCCGGCGAGACCTGCGGCACCGAGGCCGAGTCCGCGGACGAAGGTGCGGCGGTCCAGGCGGGACCGGTCGCTACCGGGCGTCCAGAGCACAGGGGGCATGTGTCACTCCACTCTTACAGACTCGTGCTGCCATCGGCAGTTGCGAACTACAGGTTGCGTGTCTCGTCGGTCGGTCAGGCGCTCGCGACGACCTCGGTGTATGCAGCCAACACCGCTTCGCGTACCTCGGCGAGTTGGGCCGGGCTGCGCTCCCGCTCGTCGAACCGCCAGGTGTGCCTGATGCGGCCCGGCGAGGGGGACATCAGCGCCACGCGGTCTCCGAGCAGGATCGCCTCGTCCACGTCGTGCGTCACCAGCACGACTGCGAGGCCCAGCGACTGCTGGATGCTCAGCAGCCAGCGCTGCAGCGTCCGACGCGTCAGCGGGTCGAGGGCGCCGAACGGCTCGTCGAGGAGGATGACGCGCGGCCGGGTGACCACGGTCCGTGCGAGTGAGACCCGCTGCGCCTGGCCGCCCGAGAGCTCGTCCGGGTACGAGTCGCGGAGGTCGGCCAGGCCGAACTCGGCGAGCGTGTCGTCGACTACATCGTCGCTCTGTGCGCTGCGGTTGGCCCGGTACTTCAGGCCGAGCGACACGTTCTCGCGCACGGTGAGCCACGGAAGCAACAACGGCTGCTGGAAGACGATCCCAACGTCACGTACGTGCTCGCCGTCGTCGCTGGGGGCCAGCTCCACGGTGCCCTCGTCGAGCTCGTCGAGGCCGGCGATCACCCGCAGCAGCGTGCTCTTGCCGCAACCGCTGGGCCCGAGAAGCACGAAGATCTCGCGGTCCTGGACCTCGAGGTCGAGGCCCTCGAAGACCGTGTTCACTCGACCACGGTCACGGAACCGGCGCGTCGCACCGTCTACGCGGAGCGGGACAGCAGCCATCGAAGTTGGATCTCCGTTGGGGCCTGGACCGGGAGGAATGCGGATTCCCGCAGTCGCCGGGCGGTACCACTGTGCAGCATGTATCCGCGGCCACCGGCGAGCTTCGCCTCAAGCGCGACCGCCTCGACCGCCAGTCGCCCCCAGTCCAGCCGCAGCTGTAGGACCTCGGTGTTGTCGATGGATGACCGGTCTGGCACCTGGGCTAGGCGCCGCAAGGACGCCTCGGCAACGCGTGCTCGCTCCTCGAGCGCTTCGAGGTCGTCGCGCAGGATCTCGCGCTGCCCGCCCGTCACCTGAGTCGCCGCCTCGGCGAGGGATCGGCGCGCGAGGCCCCAGCAGAAGGACGACTGGATCAAGAGGAACGTGGCGAGGACACGCTGCACAAACGCCGGGAAGTCCGTGGTGAGCACCTGGCCCTGCCCGATAGTGGCATCCACGAAGAGCGGTGACGTGCTGTTCGTGGACTGCAAAGCCAGCAGGTTCGGGTACGGCGGTAACTCGAGGCCGGGCGTCTCGTGCGTGTACGCGAAGACGAGACGCCTCGTGGGGTCGTCGGCGTGGGCCGCCGCCGCGACCGAGAGGAACGGGGCTTCGAGGTTCGACGCCCACGGGATGCGGCCGTTCACGACGATGCCGTCGGCCGTCTCGTGGTAGGTCAGAGGGAGAGGCGTGCCCGACAGGTAGTTCCACGTCGCCGATGCGAACGAGGTGGACCCGAGCGTCGCCACCTGCGAGAGCAAGGGGAGCGCCGTGCCTCGAAGCGCGCAGCCGTCGTCGGCCTGCTCGAGGTACTCGATCGCCATGCGGTGAGCCCAGAGCGAGAACGCCTGGCTCATGTCCTCCATCGCGACGGTCGCCGTCACCTCGCAGAAGCGCTCGAATGAGGCAGCATCATCCCGCCCCAGTACGCCCGTATGGACGAGCCCGAGG
>Ga0209024_1001821_pt1 | contig 14920 bp, 12 predicted proteins | sample AutmiccommunBRH5_FD_187380 | JGI IMG/M metagenome (GOLD analysis project Ga0209024, IMG submission 187380) | Deep subsurface microbial communities from Mt. Terri, Switzerland - Autotrophic microbial communities BRH/5 (SPAdes) (version 2) | ecosystem: Environmental > Aquatic > Deep subsurface >...
CTAATTTTTCCAATAAATCCGGCCGCTTTAGCCAGGTTTTCCCTAATGATTGCTTCCTGCGCCAGCGGTCAATTTCATGGTGGTTTCCACCCATTAGTACCGAAGGCACACTAACACCATGGATAACTGCCGGCCGCGTGTAGTGCGGGTAATCCAGCAAGCCATTCATGAATGAATCCTGCAGTGCCGATCCTTGGTGGCCTAAGCTGCCTGGCAGGAGGCGGATTAGTGTGTCAATGAAAACCATTGCCGCCAATTCACCACCACTTAATACAAAATCGCCTAATGACCATTCTTCATCAACATGATGCGTGATGATGCGTTCATCAATTCCTTCATACCGTCCTGCTAAAAATAGCAGGGGCTGTTTTTTTTCAGCCAGCTGGTTTAAATCAGCTTGTCTTATCCGCTTGCCCTGCGGGCTTAAGTAAATAGTTTTGCAGTGGGCGGGCATTTGGCTACGGGCCGTGTTAATTGCCCCTTGCAATGGTTCATACATCATGACCATGCCCGGGCCGCCGCCATAAGGTTTATCATCAACTTGCCGGTAGGGTCTGCTGGCCCAGTCACGTGGATTCCAGTAGTCTACCTTGGCAAGCCCTTGCTCTATGGCCCGTCCTGTTACACCGTATTGCAGACATGAAAACATGTCCGGCATTAAGCTAATCACACCAAGATGCAGCATCAGTTAAAATCCGCATCCCAGTCGACGCTGATAAGACCTTGCGTATCGTCTACATGAATAACATACCTGTCTGGCAGAAATGGAATCAAATATCGATTTTCCCCAACCACTACCAAGACATCATTGGCGCCTGTTGGCATGATTTCAGTGACCTTGCCAAGCATAATGCCTTGCTGGTTCACCACGCGCATGCCAATTAATTGGTACCAATAATACTCCCCGGGGTTTAATGCCGGTAGTTGTTCACGCTTGACGGCAATGTCTACATTAGTCAGCCGAGCCACGTCCTCGCGCTCATGATAGCCTTCCACCTGAGCTAAAATGGATTTATGGTTCATTTCAACATTGAGTAGCTTTAATGGCTGCCAGTTTTGCTGACTGTCGCAAATATACCACGGCGTATAACGCAAAATATTTTCACGAGGTTCAGCAAATGAAATGACTGTGATCAAGCCTTTGATCCCATGAGGACGACCAAAGCGAGCTATGATAACCCAATCTGCGTTATCCACGTTACGCTGCAGTAGTGCTCGTTTTACTGTGTTCTTTAGTCAGTGCGCGCACGCGATCAGACAATTGAGCACCAACATTTTGCCAGTGGGCCAGTTTGTCCACTTCCAGGTGCAGGCGTACTTCTTGTCCGCGGGCAACCGGGTTGAAATAGCCAATAGACTCAATGTAATTTCCATCCCGACGTCTGCGACTGTCAGTCACAACGATGTGATAAAAAGGACGCTTTTTAGCCCCAGCTCGTGATAAACGTATAACGACCATTGTTTTCCTCTATTTATAAACGTGGTTACGTAAAAATGCCGTGTATTGTACGAAAATTAACTTGGCATTGGAAGCTTTTCTATCTATTTAGTTTAAATCATCAGGAAGCATGCCTTTCATGCCGGCTAATCCACCCATTCCGCGCATCATTTGTTTGATGCCACCGGGCTTGGTAAATTTTTTCATCATTTTTTGCATTTGGTTAAATTGTTTTAACAGACGATTGACGTCTTGTATTTGGGTGCCTGAGCCTTGTGCAATGCGTTTTTTACGTGAGCCAACGATAATTTTGGGTATGCGTCGTTCTTTCATTGTCATTGAGTTGATAATCGCTACGGTTTGAGCCAGAGCCTTATCATTGACTTGACCCAATGCTTGCTGGGGCAATTGACTCATGCCAGGTAATTTACTCATCATGCCGGTGACGCCGCCCATGTTGTTCATTTGCACTAGTTGTTGCTTGAAATCTTCCAGATCAAAGCCTTTGCCTTTTTTAATTTTTTTGGCCAATTTTTCGCTGGCGGCCTTGTCTGTTTTTCGCTCGACTTCTTCAATCAAAGTCAGAATATCACCCATGCCTAAAATACGTGAGGCCACACGTTCAGGGTGAAACGGCTCTAGCGCGTCAATTTTTTCGCCGGTGCCCATGAATTTTATTGGCTGGCCTGTGATGTGCCTGACTGAAAGCGCCGCACCGCCTCGTGCATCACCATCAGTTTTAGTTAAAATGACACCAGTCAGTGGTAAGGTTTCATGAAAGGCTTTTGCGGTATTCGCCGCATCTTGCCCGGTCATGCTGTCAACGACAAACAAGGTTTCTATTGGCTGGACTGCTTGATGCAAGCCTTTAATTTCGGCCATCATGTCCACGTCAATGTGTAAGCGTCCTGCCGTATCGAGAATCAGAACATCCACGAATTGTTTTTTGGCGCTCTCAAGTGCTTTTTGCGCGATAATGATGGGTTGCTCGCCTGCTTCACTGGGGAAAAAAGCCACATCAAGTTCATTGGCCAGCAATTGTAATTGTTGAATGGCTGCAGGTCGGTAAATATCGACGCTCACCAGCATTACTTTTTTCTTTTCGGTTTCTTTTAAATAGCGTGCCAGCTTTGCAGCACTAGTGGTTTTACCGGAACCTTGCAAACCGGCCATTAAAAAAACCGCAGGTGGCTGGGTTTTAAAATTCAATTCGGCCCGTTCATCACCCATGACATGGATTAATTCATCGTGAACAATTTTGACCAGCGCCTGATCAGGTTTTAAACTGGTAATCACTTCCTGGCCTAAGGCCTTTTGTTTGACTTGTTCGATAAATTCTTTAACGACAGGCAGGGCAACATCGGCTTCAAGCAGTGATAAACGCACTTCACGCAACGCTTGTTGCATGTTGTCTTCAGTTAAACGCCCTTGACCGCTTAAGTTTTTAAAGGTGCGGGTCAATCGTTCGGTTAAGTTCTCAAACATGTTTAGTCTCTCGTAATCCAATACCTGATAAGAAACTGCGCCCGGCATGGCGCAGTTATTAAATTATAACACAGTATACACTGCTTCGATATTTGTCGTGTTGATTTTAACGATAGCAACCCACCCCATCAAATCCAATAATTTGGCAGTGCTGATAGGTGGCGGCATCAAGACGATAATGATGCGTGCCTGAATAGGCATAAATGTTGCCATCTTTGCCTTGCTGAACGTAAGGCATGGCATAACTGGCCTGAGGCTGCCTTGATTTGACAGGGATCCAGTGGTTGTCTAGGGCATAGGCACTGGATGAATTGACTCCTTGTTTGGCTTTGCTGTTTTTGATCGGTGCCTGGGTTGTTGGGGCTGAGAAAATCACATCAAAGCGTGCTATTGCGGCTTTAACGGCATTTTCTGCATCTAAAATGCCATGCCCACATGGTTTTTTATCAATGCAAGCATCGTTTGGGTTGTCGCTTTGCCCAAAATTGTGTGTGGTGACGTAGAGAATTTTCTCAATATTTTCTGCCGAAATTGGTCTTTGATTGGCGGCAACAACAAGGCCCGCTACACCCGCCACATGGGGAGCAGCCATGCTGGTTCCTTGATAAAAATCAAAGCCGGATTGATTATACCCGCTACCTGGGTTTACGGTTGATAAAATACCACCTTCTGTACCGTATTTGAGATCGCCCCCAGGCGCTGCAAATGTCACAGCAGGGCCATAATTTGAATAATAGGCACGCAATCCTTCAGGCCCTGTGGCGGCCACTTTAATGGTGCCATTGCAGACTGCGGGTGCATTATAATGCTCCCAGCGGTTATCATTACCTGCCGCGGTAACAATGACAGCTCCTTGTTTACGCGCGAACCATATCGCTTCTTGTAGCGGCTCATCGCAGTGATCAATTTCTTTGCCAGGCCGCTCATCAACACCAAAACTCATGTTCAGTACGTTGGCAGGATAAGGATTGGTGGGCGCGCCTGGTACTTTGCTTCCTACAGACCAATAAATGGCATTGATAAGCGCACTTTCATAAAACATGCCAGACTCGTCAGGGATTTTAACGGGCAGGATTTTTAAATGTTCCCCCATGCCTGTCATGACATCACCGTAACCGGCTATCGTACCTGCCACATGTGTGCCATGGTATGATTTGGTTTCATCTTCCAGATTATTATTGTTAGCGGAAAAATTCCATCCCCACAGATTGCCATCATTATCTTTCAGTAAATTATTAATCAAACTGTCATGCGGGGCAATACCGGTATCCAGCACGGCTATGACCACCGGTTTGGTTGCCATACCAGTGGTATGAGCCCATGCGCCATCGCGAAGATAAGGCGCTGATTCCAGCATCACCCCGCCGGGACGGGAAAATTCATCCCATTGTGCTTCATGGGACAAGCGCGGTTTTTTCAGAGTAACTTCAGGTTGAGGCAGCGGTTTAAACTGCCCGACGCGATCTTTGACAGCATATACCACGTTGGGAAGTTTACGCAGGCGGGAAAGCACCAGCGTAGTTGCATCTATTTCTTTAGTAACAGCGGTTCGTAATCGGGCGCTATTAACCGTCATGGTATAGGCGCCACCTGCCATGGCTTGCATGGACTGTATTGGTAAAGCGGTGGTTTTGGTTAACTGCGCCTGCAATGAGGCAATCGCTGCGGGTGGTTGTTTATATTTAATGATAACGCGTACGCTGTCGCCTGATTCGGCAAACACCGTTTGGGTTAAAGACAAAATACTGGCGGTTAATAATCTAGTTGCATAATGCATCGCTTAAACTCCTTTTTTTAGCACTTGTTTGAGTATGCCGGAGAAATAAAACGTCGACAAGTTGGAAATATAGGTCGTCCAGTATCTCCAGGTTGGATGGGTACATAGCAGGTATTATTTTTTTCTCCTGATGGTGAAGCAGAGGATTTTTCTTTTTACTATGGTAAGCTTTCTTCTTATGATTACGTGTTGTTAAGGACGGTCAGGTGCAACCCTCGTTATTCACGCTCTTGTTAATCCTCTTAATATTGATTGTACTTTCAGGTTTTTTTTCCGGTTCAGAGATTGGAATGATGTCTTTAAACCGGTATCGATTGCGCCATTTGGTTAAAAAAAACCACAAACAGGCCATCAGGGTTAATCAATTGCTGGCCCGTCCTGATCGCTTGCTGAGTGTCATTTTAATTGGTAATACCCTGGCGAACATTGTGGCATCGATGGTCGCAACCTTGTTGGGCCAGCGTTTTTATGGTGATGTGGGTGCGATTATTGCAACCGCTATTTTGACGTTAGTTATTTTGGTGTTTTCAGAAATGACACCGAAAACTCTGGCCGCTATGCACCCGCAACAAGTGGCTTTTTTGAGTTCCTTGCCCTTGCTGATTCTGCAGAAAATTTTTGCACCTATCGTACGTTTGATTAGCTGGATAACGACACTTATTTTACGTTTGTTTGGCATATCGATGGATCAGGTGCAAAAAGAAGCCTTATCAAGCGATGAGCTGCGCTCGATGATGCATGAAGCCGGTGGGCTTTTGCCGATTGAGCATAAAAGCATGTTGATTAGCTTGCTTGATTTGGAGCAAGCACGGGTCGAAGATATCATGGTGCCAAAAGCTGATATTGTTGGGATTGATTTGGAACAACCCTGGAGCGAACTGCTCGAGCAATTAGAAACAGCTCAGCATACCCGTTTGCCATTGTATCGGAGTACGATTGATAATTTAGTTGGCATGATTCATTTGCGCAGTGTGTTAAATCTGGTAATGGATGAGCAGCTTGATATGGAAGGCTTACTATCCATTGCTGAAGCACCTTATTTTATTCCCGAGGCCACCTCACTGAATGTACAAATCCTTAATTTTCAAAAAATGAAACGGCGAAGTTGTTTTGTGGTTGATGAATATGGTGATCTGCAAGGATTAGTGACGATGGAGGATATTCTTGAAGAAATAGTTGGTGAATTCACCACCGATATTGCGGCGTTAAGTAAAGACATTACACCACAAGATGATGGTTCGGTGATCGTTGATGCCAGCATTACATTACGTAATCTAAATCGGTTATTAAACTGGCAATTACCTGCCATAGGTCCACGCACCTTAAGTGGTTTAATCATCGAATATTTAGGCTATATACCGCCAGCGGATTGTTGCCTGATGATCGAGCACTACCAGATTGAAGTGTTGAAAGTGAGCGAAAACATCATTAAGAGCGTACGGATGGTAAAGGTTGGGAAAAAGCGTGCCTAGCATTGCAGTCCAGTAATCAGGATTTGATGCACAATCAGCGCGTGTTCGCAACGATACGTCTTAACCCTTCTTTATAGCTAGGGTATTGCAGTTTCAATCTCAGCTGGTGCTTGATTTTTTTGTTACAAACCCGTTTATTGCCTTGAAAAAATTCTAACGCCTTAGGCGATAAATTAGCTTGTTCAAAATGGATTGGCTGTGGCTTAAGACAATTTAGTAACGCAGCCGCGTAGGCATCCACATCACATGTTGACGCAGGCAAATCATCGCATAGGTTAAATATTTCCCCGGGTGTTGGGGTTGTTAATGATAAAGATAATGCCTCAGCAATGTCGTCAACATGGATACGTGAAAAGACTTGTTCTGGATTATAGATTGTGCGGTCAATGCCTGATTGAATTTTATTAATACTACTGCGACCTGGGCCATAGATTCCTGCCAGACGAAATACATGGACGGGTAAACCATACTGCTGATAAAGTGTCAGCCAGGTACTTTCAGCAGTTATTCGTCGCCTCGCTGTTGGTCCTGGGTTAATTGGTGGCGAGGTTTCTGTGACCCATGCTCCTTGATGATCCCCATATACGCCGGTTGATGATAAATAGCCCAGCCAGTTAATATGTTTTCTATTAGCGAGTAGCTCATCTTGAAAGTGGCTCAAGACGGGATCACCGGCTTCGTCATTAGGTGGAATGGTAATTAAGATAGCATCGCATGTTGCAAATATTAGTTGGGCATTTTGTCGATTAAAATCTAAAACCTTGATGTCTGACTGGCTGAATTGCTCGCGCGTGTCTTGGCAGCGGCTGGTGGCATATACTTGGATATGATGGTTAACCAGGCGTGTCGCAAATGCTTGTGCGGTATAGCCAAAGCCAAATAAGCCAATTGCTATTGTCATGAGATAGAGTGCTCAAGGTGTAATTGCAATCAATGTTTGAATGCAGATTAATAATTTATGCGCCTAAAATATCATATTTTCAAGCAGTTTGGGTATCTCTCTTGCACGCTTCCCCAAGCCTAACATCAGGCGCGTCGCTCACCACATTGTTACGCGCCCTGGATTAAAAATTCGCGTACGGCAAACTCAGTGAATTAATGTTATTCTTTTAAAAACAGCCGCTCAAAATACAACAGAACATTGTGATTTTACTTTGTACATGACAAAAATGATATTGTCTTTCCCGCGAGAAGGCGGGAATCCATTATTGAAACAGTACAATGCTACTGCCAGCTTCGATCCCTCGCCTTCGCGGGGATGACAAATTTTGAGTATATTATTTTTTGTCGTGTACTGAAGTGGTTTTAAGGAACGTGCGCGAAATAGCGGTTGTCGGGTTCCTAAGTTTAGGGAGGGACAAGCATGGCTCACACTAAACAACGAGGCAGGCATTGGCTGGTTAGCGATGTAGGTCGTGCCACGGCGCTGATTAAATTCGACATTAAACAGCAAGAGAGCCTGCTTAAATCTTACCTTGCTGATGGTGCGGTTATTATTGATAAAACAGTCATGGTTTGTGCATCGTTAAGTCAATGCTATGGTGATTATTTGCATGCATTAGGTGTAGGTGAGCCGGGCGATGTGTCTTTTGAAAATAGCAGGTTGGATAATAAAACCGTAGATACCTGTTATAAATACATCCAATTATTGAAGCAACAATTTAATGAGGCGCTGACAATAGAAGCATCGGTGCGATGTGTCAGTGGTTTGCGTCGGCAGTATCAGCATCTTGGTAGTCTACTAAAACAAAATGCCAGCAAGTCGCTAAAAAAAACGGATGATAATGATTATTCACGCGCCATAACACCGCTGTTGCGGGCACATACCCCTACGGACTGGTTATATGCAGTTGTGCAGTTTGCCAATCAGTCTGAAGCCTCGCTCATCGATTATCTGACACACATGGCTACGCTGGAGAATCAGCAACTACTGCATTTATCCCATGCATTTAACCAGCAAGGTCATGTTCATCTGATGAGTGCAGTTTTTTTCTATAAATTATTTCCCCAGCGATTATTCCAAACTGCACTGCACCCTGAAAAACTTGTTTCGGTAAAGTCGAGGCTGTCTTTGTTATATGAAGTTGTTGAAATGCTGCATCAAACCCTGGTGCAACTATTGGCGCAACGAGGCTTGCATCCGATGCCGGATTATTTATTTCATGGTGAGGAATTGCCACACGGCATTGAAATTGTCATTGATGATGACTCTCGTGAGGCTATCCAGTCTGCCATTAAATCCTGGCGCATGAACACGAAGCATATTAATGACTGTCAACCGGGCATGAATCATTTGGATGATATGGTTAGAGCGTATAAGTTTTGGTTTAATCCGAATCGCTTGATTGATGCCGTCATGCTCTTGGAGCAAAAAATAAGTGTGTCTGGCGCGGAGCTTGCATCTGATAATACTTTTTATCAACAGATGCAAGCGGTTTATTGTCAGCTGACAACCACTGAATGCCTGGATCTTTATGGCTATTTCGCTAATAAAGACAGTTGTTATTTGATGCGCACGTTACTGGTTATTAGCGAAGGGCACCCCCTGTCCTGGTTGCCATCTTTAACTCAAGCTGAGAAAAGCGCAATTATTCATGTGTACAATGCCCTGGAATGTGTCATGAATGCGCTTCGTGCTGAATTAGCGGCACGCCAAATTTCTACAGCACCTTATAAACGCACCTTGCCTGCCAGGAAAATTACCCCAGGACGGCGTAATCGCAATGCAGTGACCCACATTATCACACTCTATAGCAAGCAAGCTGTGACAACGAATACTAAGCTAGAGCAATTATTTAATGCAATTGAGGCTGGAGAATAAATGGATTCTGGTAAATTTGCTGTAGTTGAGTGAGTAAGTGCCTGCTAGGTGCTTTTAGTGCAAATTCATGGCTTAACTCATCTACCCAGTGCCTATCACTGAGGCGCAAAGTAACAGGAATATACCCTTTGTCATCGGGATATAATGCCAGGATAAAATCCCCTTTAATAATCGCATACAATTTCATTGCATCCAATGTGGGGAGTTCCTGTTCATGTAATTGCAATTGACCATTTGGGGTAACGGTGAAGAATTTTTTTCCTAATACCCTGGCTTTTTCACGGGATAAAAACTGATTAGGCAACATCCCGCTTTCCATGATAAAAGCTCGCTCAGGCAGTGGTTCATTGTGGTTTTGAATAGCACCTAGCAGTGATATGCCATCAGGACTTTGCTGCATTGTTACGCTTAAAAATTGCGTGATGGTTGGCGCGATATCAATCAAGGCCACGCGGGTCTTTATTTTTTTAGCTGGCGTGGTTAATTGCTGGTTTTTATAAATTTTAAAAGCAAGTACACAACGATATTGCTCAGGGCTAAGCAAATCAGAACCATGGCCTGAGCTCATATCCAGCGCAGTCGATGTTTTGTGTACAAAGTAGTCTGCAAGTTTACTCGGCCCATGACCTAAATAGCCTGTCATGCTGGTTTGTCGTGTACCGGGTAAATACAAGGTTTCCCCATGATCACTTAATAAAATCACCAGGCTATTTTCCAGGTACCCTTGTGTTTTCAGGTTATTTAATAACGTGGCGACTTGCCTGTCTACTTGTTGTATAGCAGCTAAGTAGAGTTGTTCGCGCTCTTTGACACTGTATTCGTCCTTAACTTGTGCAGGGCTTGATTGTGCCCAGGCATAAGGCCAATGTGGTAGTGTGAAATGCACGGCAAAAAACAGCGGCGATTCATGGTTTCGTGAGGCCAGTTCATGATGCAGTGCTGTATCAAATGTTTGTGGATAATAGGAAAAATGACTGGCGCGATTAAGATGGTTATAGGGAAAAAGTCGTTGGCCAATGGGTAAATTAATCAAAAGATTGCTGAGAGGGAAGTCATTAAATGTCCCTAGCAGGGCGTCATTTACACCAAGCTTTGGGCCAATAATATGTTGAAAGCCAAATTCCTTGCCCAGGTTATTGAACCGGCGGTCATCCGTGGCAAAAACTGTTTGATAACCCAAATCCCGCATGGTCCAGGCGATGCTCGCCTGGCTGTTTACCAAATCAGCGGGCATCAAATTATAATGCGCTTGATGATGATACGGGTAAAGACCTGTCAAAATACTTGCCCAGGCTGGATAAGTGCGCGCCAACGGGCTTATCGTTTCTTCAAATTGCACGCTTTGCTGGATAAACTGGGCCAGATTGGGGGTGTTTTGTCTGCTAATGCTGCCAGGGCTCAGTGAATCAACACCAATAACAATAATATTGGGTTGTGACGTTTGCATAACTGGGGCAACTTGTGCCAATTTGGGGGAGATTAAAAAAACGCTCCATAAGAATAGGGGCAAAAAAATAACGGCCAGAAATTTACGACTACTCATCAGCAATGCGTTTAGTGCCAATAAACCCAAAGGGAGTAGTGAAAAGAGCATGAGAACCAGCAGTAATGTATGTGGCAACTCAGGTAAGAACTTGCGGCTGAAAATACTTAATGGAAAAAAATAGGCATTAATAGTAAGCAAAGCACAAGCGGATAAAGTCCATATAGCCACATGCCAGTATTCTACCGCTGCCAGATATGGACGCCGTTTTACCACACCGCAAAGCAAGCCGGTTTGTAGAAGTGAAAGCAGTAAATAAAGGCTTACATGCAAGCCAAGTGTTAGAGCCAGCTCAACATAAACGATGGTTGGCAGTGGAACAGCACGAAGAAAACCGCCACCTTGAGCGAGGATAAAGCCTACTTGCAGGCTCAGAAAAACCAGGTTGTACAACATAAACTGGCTGAACCATGTTCGAGGGCTAGAGGAGAAATTACTCATGAAGCAGGGCGTGTGCTGTTTAAATGCCAGTTATAAGTATAACTGTTGATGTTGCTGATTTGTTTAAGCTGACTGCGAAGCGGCTCCTGGGCAAAAAAGGACAGGTGTTTTAGCACATCGTTTTCATCCGTGCCAAAATCTTCGGTAAACCACTCGTAAATTTTAGATAAAACCAGCCTTCCTTCAATAACTTGTGATCCACGCAGTGAATTAATATAGTCTGTGGCCGCTGCGTTCAATTGGGTGTCCAGTGTCTCACCCCGGAAGGCTTGTTTGCTCAAGTTCGGCGCGCCAATTGCAGCATTGTTGATGGCATAATGAGTGCGTGGGTCGTTCCAAATCGGTCGAATGATACGATTATGAATTTCATCCAGCGATAATCTTGTCTCATTCAGTGTAATCAGATTCGCCCCCCATGGGCCTATGCTGAATAGCCCTGGTGAGATGTTAATTTCATTAATGCTGGTCACGGGATAGTAGTTGGCCACTGTCTGCACAGTTAGCGCGTTATAGAGATTAAGCCAGAAAGCTAGTTGTTCAGCACGGTTATAGTGGCTAATATCAATTTGTGCAAGACGGGTGATATAACGTTGTAGCAGTACCCTGTCAGCATCGGTTAGTTGTGGGTAATTAACCAGATTGATCCCTTCATTATTGGTAACAACACAGCGAGTCAAGAAAGTTTGCCATTCCTGATGAGAAATAACTTCCCGGGATAGCGGATTATTAATTTCCCATTTTGGCCATAAGTTTTTGTGAAATGATGCTGAGGCTATGCCTGTGGTCAGCAAAAGACTGCTAAGCAATACAACGCGTAACACATTGCGCGCAGTATAACGCGCGCAGTAAAGTAATATTTTTTTCATTGATTTCCTGCCGTTCATGACCGCGCGCAGTATAACGCCCTGTTACGTAGTGCGTTACCAATGGTGTTGCCATCAAGAAATTCCAACTCGCCTCCCGAGGGAATGCCATGTGCTAATTGACTAATTTGCACTGGAAAGGGGCGTAAAAGCTCATGAATGAAGTGAATAGTAGTCTGGCCTTCAATGGTTGGGCTCAAGGCCAGAATAACCTCTTTTATTTCTTCGTGCTCAATGAGTTGTTGCAATCCAGGTAGACCTATGTCTTCGGGGCCTATGCCGTCGAGGGGGGAAATTTTGTTCATCAGAACATAGTAATATCCGTTGTATACATTGCTTTGCTCAATTGCTGCCACATCGGCGGGGGTTTCAACTACGCATAGCGTGCTCTTGTCCCGTGATTTATTCAGGCAAAGAACACATAGATCTTGTGTGGTATGGTTATTACAGCGCTGGCAATGGCGGATCGTTAGCATGGCATCCTCAAGGCAGGCAGCTAGATGCAAGCCACGCTGACGCTGGTGTTGCAGTAAATGAAACACCATGCGTTGCGCTGATTTTGGACCGACGCCAGGCAGGCAGCGTAGCGCATCCACCAAACGGGATAAGGCATCCATGGGCAATTATTCTTTATCCTCATCCTTCATGAAATCAGTTGGAAGATTCAAGCCTGCTGTCAATTGACCGATTTTTTCTTTGGATGCTTTTTCTACTTTACGCACTGCATCATTTACAGCAGCTGCAATCAGGTCTTCCAGCATTTCGATTTCTTCATCCATTAGTGCTGGGCTGATTTTCACTTTGCTCACATCATGTCGACCATTCATACTAACTTTCACCATGCCGCCACCTGATTCACCAGCCACAATTAATTGGCTTAATTGTTCTTGTGCTTCCTGCATACGTTGTTGCATTTTTTGCGCTTCTTTCATCAGGTTATTTAAATTTTGATTCATGTCCATTGGAGCCTCTTTTAGTTGTGATGTATAGCCAGAATAGTTTTAATTATAGGTCATTTTTCAGTGGAGTAATAGAATTTTTAACCAGTTCTGCTGAAAACGTCTGTTGCAGTTGTTGAAAAAAAGGGTCGTTTTGCAACGCGCTTTCCGCATCTTGCTGTTGTTTTTCGTGCCGAATTTGCTTTTGCTGGGCGGGCGATGATTGCAGTTGTTCATCACATTGCAGCGTTAATTTGACCGGTTCTTTGTAATAAGCGGTTAATGCTTGTTCAATGCGGCCTACTACGGGTTTGGTAAAAACAGATTGATGCCCTTTATTGATACGTAAAATAAGTGCAGCACCAGTTTTACTTACCAACTCAGCATTTTCCGCCGCATTTAATGCCAGACCGCTTAATTTCAGTTGGGGCAGTATCTGACTCCAGCTTTCCTGACGGGCCATTATCACCTGGCCTGCATCAACCGCTGCAGGTTGGCTTGCATGCGGGGGTGATAGCATTTCCGGCGGGGGCGGGGTTTGATTAAGATTGTCAGCTTGTGTTTGCGTGGGCACAGATACTGCTTGCGTCGGGCTATCGGTTGAAGTGGTTTTTGGTTCGGTTTGATAGCTTAGTGTTGGTATTGGGCTTTTAGGTGCTGGTTTGAATGTATACATGCGCAATAGTGTCATTTCAAAACCAATGGCCAAGGTCGGAGCAAGATGGATCTCATCTCTTCCCTTAAGACCAATTTGGTAAAACAGTTGTATATCCTCAGGTGTAAATTGCATGCCCAGCGCATGAATTTCCGCTGTAGGTGCTATCAGTGAGTTGTTATCAGGCAAATGTTGACTGAGGGTAATTTGGTGTAAGTGGCTGAGCAATTCATCGAGAACATAGTGAAAATTCCCACCTTCAGCAGCAATTTTCTTGCTGATGGTTATTAATTCGTCTGGGCCAGGCTTTGTCAGGGCTTGCAGCAATTGCAACGCATAGTCTTGTTGCGTATGACCGAGAATAGTTTTGACATCGTTACTGCATAAGTTGTTATCACAGCTGGCAATGGCTTGATCAAGCAAGCTTAAGGCATCACGCATGCTGCCTTGTGCAGCATGGGCTAATAATTCCACAGCATGTATTTCAAAAGGCAACGCTTCGTCAGTTAAGACAAGCTGCAATTGTTGGCAGATGGCTTCTGCTTGCAAGGGTTTAAGATTAAATTGCAGGCAGCGAGATAAGACCGTAACAGGTAATTTCTGTGGGTCAGTTGTTGCAAGTATAAATTTCACGTGAGCCGGTGGCTCTTCCAGCGTTTTCAGCAGGGCGTTAAAACTGTGTTGCGACAGCATGTGAACTTCATCAATCAGGTAGATTTTGAAGCGTCCATTGGTGGGTGCATATTGCACGTTTTCCAATATTTCGCGGGTATCTTCAACCCGTGTTCTTGACGCACCGTCAATTTCAATCAGGTCAAGGAACCGTCCCTGCTCAATAGAAAGGCAAATATCACACTGCAAGCAAGGTTCTGCGCTGATACCACGTTCGCAATTCAGGGCTTTGGCTAATAAGCGGGCTATACTGGTTTTGCCAACACCACGCGTGCCAGTAAATAGATAGGCATGATGCAGCCGCTGCTGATTAAGCGAGTTAATTAATGCTTTATTGATATGCTCTTGGCCAACCAGTTGGGAGAATGTCCGTGGTCGCCATTTGCGTGCTAGTGCAATATAGCTCATAAGGTCACAAGTTGGGCGGCAGCTCCAGAAGCCACACCTCGGCGCCCGAATCAATTGTTACCGCTGCTCCCTTCCGGGCCTGACGGGGTTCACAATCTATCGTCGCGAGGGGACCAAAAGAGCCACCATCGTTGAATTAGGGAGATTATCAAAAATCAACATGAATAGCCAGTGCTGTGTGTGAGGCATTCTGAAGATTGCCTTCTACTGCACCATTATATAGCGCCTAATAAAATTAGGAAAAGCTGTTTAGTCTGTGGCAGCGTTGTCAAAATAAAGGTGGAATTTTTTTAAAAAAGTAATTGACAAGGGAAGTGAGACGAGTAGAATACGCACCACTGCCTACGGGGCGAGTTCATTAAGAATAGAGAAGACAAACTGTGTGGGCGCTTTGAAGAATTGAAGTG
>Ga0209024_1001824_pt1 | contig 14882 bp, 18 predicted proteins | sample AutmiccommunBRH5_FD_187380 | JGI IMG/M metagenome (GOLD analysis project Ga0209024, IMG submission 187380) | Deep subsurface microbial communities from Mt. Terri, Switzerland - Autotrophic microbial communities BRH/5 (SPAdes) (version 2) | ecosystem: Environmental > Aquatic > Deep subsurface >...
CGCTCGCGGCATTAAACGACTTGCCATTGCTTGCCCATCGTTTGTAGCTGATTGCCTGGAAACACTTGAGGAAATTGGCATGCGTGCTAAAGAACAATGGCTAGCGCTGGGCGGGGAGCAATTAACGTTAGTTCCCAGCCTTAACGACAGTGACGCTTGGGTTGATGCAGTCCTCGATATTATCCATTAAATATCATGATTAAAAACATCTTATTTGTTCAAAAATTGCAAAGTGCTGTAATTGTGCTATACCCATTCAGAAGGGCGTGAAAAGATTTAGGCTAATTGACCTCGAGGAGGTAAGCATGAGCAATAAACAATTTTCTGAGCGTCTTAATAATGAATTAGATGACATTGGCGTGCCTCAACGCAGTGATGAACGCGTGGAAGTATTTGCAAAATTGATTAAAGTGCCTCGCTTTAAGGCCGAAGCGATATTAAACGGCAATACAACCATCGAGGCACCGCTGCTCGATCTACTCGCGGATGAGCTAGAAGTCAGTGCCGATTGGTTGTTAGGTAAAAGTGATAAACGCCAAAATTAAAGAGCCTAGCCTTGAAAGCGTTTATTAACACCCATGGGTTTGGCATGTTTTTCAATAAATTGGATAATTTTGCCAGCAATGTTTACTAGCGTGGTTTTCTCAATTGCTTCCAATCCTGGTGAGGAATTGATTTCTAAAACCAACGGACCTTTATTAGAGCGCAGTAAATCAACGCCTGCGACTTTCAATCCCATGGTTTTTGCAGCAGCTACAGCAATTAGCCGCTCCTGAGGTGACAGTTTGATTTTATGCGCCTTGCCGCCTTGATGGACATTTGCTCGAAACTCACCATCTTTTGCCTGTCGTTTTATCGCCGCCACCACTTTGTCACCAATGACAAAACAACGAATGTCCATGCCGCGTGATTCCTCGATAAATTCCTGCACCAGAATATTAACATGCATTTCTTTAAAGGCATTGATGATGCTAACAGCAGACTGATGACTTTCAGCCAAAACCACACCTTTGCCCTGCGTGCCTTCTAGTAATTTAATAATCAGAGGGGCGCCTCCTACCATCCGAATCAAATCATCCGTATCATCAGGTGACTGGGCAAAACTTGTTAAAGGCATTGGGATCCCTTTGCGGGCTAGCAGTTGTAAAGAGCGAAATTTGTCACGCGAACGAGCAATTGCTATTGACTCATTCAATACATACATACCCATCGTTTCCATGTGCCTTAATACGGCCGTGCCATAAAACGTATTGGACGCACCTATCCGAGGTATCACTGCATCAAAATGTGGCAATGGTTCGCCGCCACGATAATGTACTTTCGGATTAGAGGCTACAACGTTCATGTAGCAATAAAGCGGATTAATAATTTTGACTTCATGGCCCGCCTCTTCCCCAGCGACCAGCAAACGCTTATGCGAGTACAACGCGGGATTAGTCGCCAGTATTGCGATTTTCATGACGTAATAGTTCCTTAGTTAAATTATTTTTTTCTTCTTTCAATAAAAGAAGTTTAGAACACCTTGCTAATATTCGCTGATAATGTACTGCACACAGCAATAAAAAATTTAGCAAGCAAGAACCTGTAACCACTCTCATGTAGGCTACGGGTTCCTCCCTTTTGGAAAGGGAGTCCAGGAGGGTTTTGTATACCCATTGAGCATAAAATGGGTAGCTTATCTTTAAGAATCCCAACACACCTTGATAAAACCAAGCGTGATGGGATTCTCAGTCTGAGGCCTTATTCCGCGCGCAGTATAGCGTTTATGAGATTAACTTCATATAATCTGCCGCTAGCAAATCAGCCTGGTGAGGCGTGGTGAAAAAAGCTTCTAATTCACCTTTTGGGTTAAACAACATCACAGTGCCTGTATGCTCCATGTCATAATGTTGTGCATCCTCACTGTCCTTGAGGGCAATTTTGGCATAGGCAATACCCATTTCACGTGTCATTGCTGCAATTAAATCATTATCCCCTATGGCACCATAAAAATGAGGATTAAACGCTTTAACATAATGGTTCAATTTTTTCAGGCTGTCGCGCTCTGGATCGATGGATATCATTACAACTTGCGGCAATTTTTTTACGTTTTTGTCTTCCAACAAACGATACATTTTTCCAAGTTCTGCCATGGTCGTGGGGCAGAGATAACCACAATTAGTAAAGCCAAAAAACACCATGGTCCATTGCCCTTGCAAACTTGCATTATCAAATGGTTTTTGATCAATTCCAGTCAGTGAAAATTGATGCACTTCCCGTGGTTGATCCAGCAACGTGCCATGGAATTCACGCCGATCAATAGTCTTTTTTGAATGCAAGTGCTGTGATACAAAAATGCCTGCAATTAATGCCATAAAGGCAATTAAGGCCGCCACAGTTAGGGCAATGCGGTTTTTTTTGGTGTGCATTTTATCCTCTTTTAAATAACTTCAATATTACTCCCCTCTTCCCGCACTCGGAGAAGAGGATGCCCGCGAGGCAGGAGAGGGGCTCCCGCCAAGTTATTTTATGTTGCGTGCCAGACTGTGGCTAATATACTTACAAATAGTGATCAATCAATAAAAACAAGAATAACAACATCAAATACAGGATTGAAAAACGAAAGGTACGCATGGCCACAATGGCTTCATCACGACGATAAAGCACAATAGACCAATACAAAAAACGCGCACCTAACAACATAGCCCCAACCAGATAAAGCCAGCCACTCATTCCCACAGCAAAAGGCAGAACACTGACAACCAACAATAAAATAGTGTACAACACCACATTTAACTTGGTATAAGGAATACCATGTGTAACAGGCAGCATGGGTATTTCAGCATGCTGGTAATCATCAAAGCGATAAATTGCCAGTGCCCAGAAGTGGGGCGGGGTCCAGGTAAAAATAATCAACACCAGCAGCAACGCTTGCGGATCCAACTGATTAGTAACGGCAGTCCAGCCAAGTAACGGCGGTGCAGCACCGGCCAAACCACCAATCACAATATTTTGCGAGGTGGCGCGCTTAAGATAACCTGTATAAACACCGGCATAGCCTATCAAGGTAGCAAAAGTAAGCATCGCAGTTAATGGGTTAACTAAGTAATTTAACACGGCAAGTCCTATTAACCCCAAAACAGCGGCAAAACAAAACGCCTGTGACACTGAAATACGCCCATGGGCTATCGGTCGTTTTTTAGTCCGCGCCATGACAGCATCAATACGCTTGTCCAGCAAGTGATTAATGGCCGCCGCACTGCCAGCACATAAACCCACACCTAAAAGAGCCGCTCCAAGGGTCGCCAAAGGAACCCAGCCCGGGGTGGCAAGATACATGCCAACAATAACGGTTAAAAGCATCAGCGCCACAACCCGAGGCTTACATAATTCAAGGTAATCGTGCCAGGTGGTAACTATTTCCTGCTCCGTACTAGCGTGCATGAAAACGCTCCCCATTTGCCAAATAAAAAAGACTACACATTGCAGCCAAAAGAAGTGCTGCGACACCATTGTGAGCTACAGCCACCCATAAAGGCAGCAAATAAACTACATTGATAATACCGAGGGTAAATTGCACACAGACAATAACAACAGCCAACAAGGCCATCATACGTATGTGCGGATGCCTGATTCGTAAACCAAGCAATCCTGACAGGATCAAAACATAAGCGGCTGTCACTACGGCCCCTAAACGATGGATAAACTGAATAGTGACTCTGGCATTATTTTCTAACAATCCGCCTTGATAGTTTGCTCCCACGGGTGAAAATAAATTAAATCCGGTCGAAAAATGCAGTGCGGGTAACCATTCCCCATTGCATGTTGGAAAGCCAATACAAGCAATACCGGCATAATTGGAACTGACCCATCCTCCCAATGCAATTTGCAGCAATACAATCACAATACCTAATCCAATCCAGATACGCCATTTGGGCAGGCTTTGTCCGGCAACCGCACTCACTTGCCAGCGAAAATAACCAAGACTCGCAAAAATCAGCATGCCACCCAATAAATGGCCCATCACCACCACGGGTAGTAACTTTAAGGTGACAGTCCACATCCCCAGCAACGCTTGAAACAAAACCAAACATAACAAAACCACAGGCATTATTTTCGGTAATAGGACTGTGCGGCGGCGTGCAAGCACAACGCGTAAAAAAATAAACAGAATCAGCAGCCCTAATGTACCCGCTGCATAACGATGCGCCATTTCAGTCCAGGCTTTTCCCTGCTCAATAGGAACTTGAGGGTAACTGCTTTGAGCTTGTGATAATTCACTCTTAACGGAAGGCAAAACCATGTGGCCATAACATCCAGGCCAATCAGGACAACCTAAACCTGCATCGGTAAGCCGTGTATAAGCACCCAGCATCATCACAAAGAGTGCTAAAATAATGGCCAGTGTTGTTGCAAAACGTAGTGATTTCAATCGCATAAAACAAGCTACTCTTTGATGTTTAATAAATGTTTAATATCATGGAAAATATCATCTGGTTTGCTGGTCATTTGGTAGGCAAGCACCAGGTAATTATCCGGATTCATGATAAATATTTCAGGAAAATCCGGCAACTCAGACGATTGGTGAAACGCATCATAGGATAATTTGAGCACACGAATATCTTGCTCTCGCGCAGCATGTGCTAATCTATCGGGCAACGGCGGCGCATCAACACCCAATAATAACCAAAATTCAACATTATATAATCGCCGCCCCAGTGCCAGCCTAATTCGCGCCAGTTTATCCAGCTGCTGAATACATCCTTTGTCGCAAGCCCCAGGGCTCCATAGCACAAGCCGCCATTTGGTGTTAGTGCCAGGCTGGGTGAGTAAAATCGGCGGGCTAAGCAATCGCCCTTTATTAGTTTTCGGTGCGCCTAACCAATCGTTGTGGTTGTAAAGAAAATACGCAGACAACCCTGGCGCTGCAAACAATGCGACCAATAAGAACAAGACTATATAATTACGACGACAAATTTTCATGTTTTCTTCTTAAGGTTCAGAACAATAAACAGGATAAAAATAGTCAGCGCCATAGCAAACCACTGGAATGCATACGCATAATGTCGTTGAGGATTCATTGCAACAGTTGCCCACTCACGAACATAACCATGCGCTTCATTTTTATCAAGGCGAATAATAAACGGATAGACTGCTTTATGCAAAAATTGTTCGATCTTTTTTGCATCAACAAGCTCAACTACAGCCAAATCGACTTGTTTTTTTTCAAGCAAATCCCCTAACAGCCAATTTTTATCCGATGGATAATAGCTGCTACCGGTTAAGTGAATGAATCCATTCGGCGTGTCGATGTCAGGCAGAACTTGCCGTGTTGAATCACCTTTTACCCAACCTCTGTCAATCAAAACCACCTGATTATCAGATAAAATCAAGGGGGAGAGCACGTGGTAACCAAATTGATGCTCATGATGCTGATTATCAAGCAACAGTATTTTTGCAAGAAAATGCCCTTGTACCTTGATTTGCTGATACTGGACAGGAAATTTATCACCAGGCTGCCATAACAGGGGCTTGGTACTTGCTAAAGCAGTTTGCATGGCAATCATTTGTTTTTTTTCATGGGCTCGTTCTAACTGCCAAAAGCCCAAACGCATAAATAACGTGAGTGCGAACAATGTCAGTATACTCATTCGCCAATTTGGGATGAAACGAACATTAAAACCAGTTAAACTAGGCATGTTTTATCTATATTCATTCAGTATTCTCAGGCCTTTTTATTGCACACATGATACACCGCTTAAGCGGTATAATGCAGCTGGACGGCCTGGTGAAATTAACAAGTGCAGGAGTATAACAAATGTTCACTAAATTGATCATCATTATTGTTATGTTGGCTATTTTAGTTGCTTTAGCAAGTAGTCTTATATTCCTGGTGCGGGATGAAGGAAAAACCAAACGAACAGTCAAAGGCTTAAGCTGGCGAATCGGTTTATCGCTAGGTTTATTTTTGTTTCTGTTTTTAGCCTTCAGCCTCGAGTGGATTGCCCCCCATCCACTATAACTTTAGAGCATGTTAGCCACAGACTGGGACGCAACAAAGCATAACTTGGCGGGAGCTCCTCTCCCACCCTGCGGACACCCTCTCTACGAATACCGGGAGAGGGGGAATGATGTTGAAGTTATTTAGAAGGATAAAAATGAAACCTATTATTTATTTGTTGTTGTTACTTTCTAGCAGCACCCATGCTGACACGATTGACCATTTCATGAATATTGTTAACAACATCCCACAAATGGAAATGAAAGCCGATCCACAAGCTCAAGCCTGGGCACGCTCTGCACGCAATATTCTTATATTAACCAGTGAAAGCATCGCTGAAAGTCTCATCCTTACCAATGAAGCAGCCAAAGAACGAGGAGCACCTTTATTCTGCCTGCCATCTGGGGTGCAGCTGACCGCACCCATCATGAGTGAGTTAATCCAGCAAACCTATCGGGAAATATCCAGTCAACAAAGCGATAAAAATAAAATGACTGTCTCTCAGGTCGCCCTGCTAGGCATCAGTAAACAATACCCTTGTCAACCACAACAAGGTACGCAAGACAATCAAATGATGCACATGAGTAATCAACAGGGCTAGGACAATTTTACCCATCGGCATGAAAATGCTGCGCGCAGCCATCAATGGTTGTTTGGCTGCGTCTGGGATGATGTTCAGATTTCAAGCCTTGCTAAACTCTTCAAACGCCTCCAGCGCTTCAGCCGCATACATCAGTGAGGGGCCGCCCCCCATATAAATTGCCATGCCCAATGTTTCCAGCAATTCTTCGCGACTGGTTTTGAGTTTGACCAACGTTTGCGAATGAAACCCGATGCATCCAGGGCAATGATTGGCAACCGCCAAAGCCATGGCAACCAATTCTTTGGTTTTTTTATCCAACACACCATCTTTAGTGGCCGCTTGTGAAATAGCCGCAAAACCTGCCATCAATTCCGGCATTTCCTTACGCATCTTGGCTAACTGGGTATTGATGCCTTGAGTAATTTGGGTAAATTTTTCTGCCATAATCAGATCTCCTTATTTTAAACGTGGCAAAAAGCCTACTCACAACGCTAGCATCTTCACTGCAGCGAAACCATCATTATTTTAATGATTAAATTCGAAGGGCGGCGCTGAGGGCTCAAACTGGTTCCTATGCATCGCTTGAGATTCGTCGTAGGAAGGCGGTTGGTCTGAAGGCGCTAAATCAGGAGATGGGAAAAATCTTAACTGATTAGCTGAACTACCCACGACTCCCTGAGTAACACGATGTGGGGTGCGAGAAGCTTGTTGCCAAGAACATCTTACCTCTGACTGTGGGTAAACCCCATTAAGCGTGGATCGAGTTCCAAGACCTGAATCGAAATCAACTACAGGCGAAGGAATAAAGTCCACTCTTCTTTCTGCAACAGGCATTGTCAACCAAGTCGCCATTTTTCCAAGCACATCTCCCAGGCCATAAATGATTGCACCAAGGCCCATAACAGCTAATGACAGAGTCCCGCACATAATCAATATTTCAGGAAGCCCCATCAGTGCGGCTAGTCCACCAGCACAGACAGACGCGAACAAGAAGACAATCCCAACGAACATGAAACCGGTGCCTAATATTTTTAGAGGATTTTTCATTATCTTATCTCAGCCTAGCAATAGTTGAGTGCGAATTATACACACTAAGCAATGACCGTACAATAGTGGGTATTTTTTAATGCCCGCTCCACTTTTTTGATCATTAGCTTAGGCATAACTGCATTAATTATTTTATGATAAAACAATACACTTAGAGCAAGCTTGCTTTGTTAAAACCAGTTTTAACAGCAGCTAGTGATGAAACTCATTGATGAGAAACCACAAATTATGAATAAAAACCTCATTTACAGCGTTATTGCCATAATACTGCTATTCGGTATTGGATTTTACCTGTTTAACCAACGCCTTATCGCGTTATTTTTTCAACCAACCGAAACCACCATCCAAACAGGCAGCAATAACGCCTTAAAAAATCATAACCTAATCATTGCCAAACACTTGTCCTCGCCCTGGGAAATGGCATTTTTGCCAGATAGCTCACTGCTTGTGACCGAACGGGAGGGTAGGCTACAAAAATTTGGGGCAGCTGAAAAAACGATTGCAGTTCCAGATGTTTATGTAATTGGTGAAGGGGGGCTTTTGGGCATGGCACTTGATCCCGATTTTAACAACACCCGTTATATCTATTTATACCAGACCACTAAAAAAAATGGTTCATTACAAAACAGGATTGTTCGCTATACCTATAACGACCAAGGCAGGCTTGATGATAAAATCATTATTTTTGACGGCATTCCCGCAGCCCGCTTTCATAACGGGGGGCGAATAGCATTTGGACCAGATGGTTATTTATATGTGACTACAGGGGATGCACAATCACCTTCGTTAGCACAAGATACCAACTCACTGGGCGGCAAAATATTGCGTATTACCAAACACGGCGAGCCAGCCCCTGGTAATCCATTTAACACCGCCATTTATTCTTATGGGCATAGAAACCCACAAGGGCTTGCGTGGGATAATCAAGGCCGGCTTTGGTCTACTGAACATGGGGCCAGTGGCAATGATGAGCTGAATTTAATTAGACCCGGAGGAAATTATGGCTGGCCGGTGATTGAAGGAAATGAGTCCAAACAAGGCATGGTAGCACCTGTCATTCATTCCGGAAAAAATGAAACCTGGGCACCTACAGGCATTGCGTACCTGGATGGGCGGCTCTTTTTCGGCGGCTTAAGAGGACAAACCTTGTATGAAGCGACAATTGACCCTGAAAAAGCACAAGTCAATCAACTACGAGGACATTTTCGCAAGCAATATGGCCGCATAAGGAATATTATCGCAGCCCCTGATGGCTTTTTATATATAATGAGCTCAAATCGTGATGGTCGTGGCAACCCAATCGCTGATGACGATAGAATTATTCGCATTGATCCTGCGGCATTAGGGAACTAGAAGGTAATAATATCCTAATGTGGCGCCCTTAAAGGCCAGCGACCAATAATTTCATAGTGCGATACTCCAGGCAAAGCTCTTGATTTAACCAAACAGAAATCATTCACAGCCCAGGTTATTGGCGCAATCGCTACCTGCGGATTTTTTTCTGTGCATTGGCGTGCAATCGTTACATGGGGTTTAAATAGGCGTTTTTCCGGCTTAAAACCTGCAGCAATCAAGCCTTGATTGAGCGATAACACCAGTTTATCCAAGCCAGGCGGCGTTTCCTCAAGTCCCAGCCAACAAAGCTTAGCATGTGGCCAAAAATCCGCGTGCGTTATTGTCAATGTAGCCGGGGCAACCTGCAGTTGACCTGCTATTTGCATCGCGAGTTGCACAAATTCCGGGTGTGCACGCCCTAAATACACCAGTGTCAGATGCAAATTTTTTAGAAGAACAGGTGAACACTGACTGGATGAAATAACACTTTCCCCTTGTTTATACAAAGCATGAGCGGTTTTCTCATTAGGCCATAATGCAAAATAATAGCGCTCAGATCCTGAGTATTGCATCAATGGATGCGTTTTCGGATCACAACGTTGAATCAAACCTTGCAAAGCCGTGCGCACTGCTTGCTGGCGAATGGCGGCTCTATCACCTTCAAACAAGTAACACTGGCTGTGGGTAGGTTGTAGATCACCCGCCCAGGCTATCCATACCGTGCCAACCGGTTTTTCCCGCGTTCCACCACTAGGCCCTGCAATGCCTGTGATCGCCACACTGACTTCGGCATCACTAGCAGAAATAGCGCCCTGAGCCATGGCACGCGCCGTAGCCTCACTCACAGCTCCCTGGGATGCAAGTACTTCATGTGGAACTGCAAGCATTTCTTCTTTGGCTACATTCGTGTAAGTGACAAATGCACGATCAAACCATTGGGAAGTGCCTGGTATTTCTGTGATAGCTGCAGCAAGACTGCCCCCTGTACAGGATTCGGCAACTGCACAATGTATTTTGCGCTCAAGAAGAATATGGCCAAGTTTAGCCGCTAGCTCATCAATCCCCAACTGGTTAGACATCTCGCTACCTCAAGCAAATAATTCTTGTAAAAAATCGGTCATTGCGCGCCAAGAGCGATGTTCAGCCTTAGGATTATAAATTGTGCCTAAATTTTTATCATGTGCATTGGGGTTAGTAAACGCATGTTGTGTATGGCCGTACATGTGTACTTGCCAGTCAACCTTTGCTTCAGTCATTTCTTTACAAAATGCATTGACTTGTTCAGGTGGAACCATTGGATCATCATAACCGTGCAAGACAAGTACCCGGGCTTTAATAGCATGATTGGCAAGTTCTTTTGGTTTGTTCAGTAACCCATGGAAACTGACAACACCTGCAATATTAGCACCACTTCGCGCAAGATCCAGTGCGCATAAACCACCAAAACAAAAACCAATCACGGCAATGCGTTGATTGTCTACTTCTGCCATGCCTACTAATGCATCAAGAGCGGCATTAATACGACCACGTAACAAGCGCCTGTCATTGACCAACGGTTGCATCAATGCTTGCTTTTCATCTACTGTCTCGCCTAAACGACCCAACCCGTACATGTCAGCAGCAAACCCTATATAACCCATCTCTGCCAACAACTCGGCTTTTTGACAAGCAAAATCATTTCGCCCTGTCCAATCATGAACAACCAGCACTGCAGGTCGTGGTTTGTCTTTTGGCTCATCATAGGCCAGATAACCATATAATTCTTGCTCACCATCATGGTAGACATAATTTGAAGCGTGCATAACTTACCCTTTGTAATTATTATTAACTAGAAGTCTAAGTTGATAATAGCAAAATGCAAGTTATCAGAGAAAATCAGCACACACTTAATCCAGAAAGAAATTGATAAAAATGGTCACGGTTTATCTGATAGCGTATTTTGTCGAAACCGCTGAGTAGCTGAGGCTTGATCCGTTGGCATAATAAGCACCTCGCTAATATTGATGTGTGGCTTGCGCGTGGCACAATATATCACGGCATCAGCCACGTCATCGCCCGTCAGGGCACACGATCCTTCATACACGGCTGCCGCACGTTTCGTGTCGCCTTTGAAGCGAACCAGGCTAAAATTCGTTTCAACAGCACCTGGTGAAACCGTACTAACCCTTATTTTTGTGCCAAATAAATCCAGGCGCAAGCCCTCCGATAACGCATTTACTGCATGTTTAGTCGCACAATACACAGCCCCTTTAGGATAAACTTGATGACCTGCAATTGAACCAATGTTGATGATATGGCCGGAATTTCTAGCTACCATTTGTGGTACTATTGCACGGGTCACATACAGTAATCCTTTGATGTTTGTATCAATCATGTCCTCCCAGTCCTGGATGACTCCATCTTGAATCGAGTCTAAACCAGCGGCAAGACCTGCATTATTTATCAGGATATCAATTGCTTGCCATTGGTTTGGGAGCGCCTTTATGACATCGATCACCTGCGTGGGCTGGCGAACATCCAGTTGCAACGCATGTACGTCTATTCCATACGCTGCCACTAATTGCTGAGCAAGCTCATTAACCGGCTCAAGTCGTCTGGCGCATAATAATAAGTTGACACCCAATTGCGCGAATTGTTTGGCACAGGCAGCCCCAATGCCGCTTGATGCCCCGGTTATAAAAACAATTTTATCTTTCAACATAGCTTGCTACATCTCCACTCAACATGACATAAAAAAATTAGATATCCTAATCCAATGTTTGACGATAACGCCGGAAACCAATCAGCATCACCACCACCATAAAACCCAGAATAGGCAAAGTCTCGCGCCATACTTCAAAAAAACCATTCCCTTTCAAGAGGATACCACGCACAATAATCAAAAAATGCGTTAGTGGTAATACATTACCAATGTATTGTGCCCACTCTGGCATGCCTCTAAAAGGAAACATAAAACCAGATAACAGGATTGAGGGTAAAAAGAAAAACATGGCACTCTGTACTGCTTGTAATTGATTACTAGCTAAAGTCGAAAAGGTCAGTCCCATCGCAAGATTGGCCGCAATAAACGGCATGCAAAGCAATAACAGCAACAAAACACTGCCTTGCATTGGTACCCCAAATAGAAGTTTCGCCATCAATAATATAAGTAAAATTTGTATATACCCCACGATAATATAGGGCACTATCTTACCCACCATGACTTCCAGGGGTTTAAGCGGTGTAGCGAGTAAATTTTCCATCGTACCACGCTCATGCTCACGTGTAATCGCAAGTGCTGTAATAATAACCAGCGTCATGGTTAACACCACACCAAGCAGGCCCGGGACAATATTATAAGCCGTAATTGCCAGTGGGTTATACACCGCATGCACTAAAGGCTGATAGGGTGGTGGGCCTGCATTCAGAAAATCAAGTGGACCTTGTAAGTCTTCCTTTAAACCAAGATTTGCCAATTCAGTAAACACAGACACTGCACGGCTGGTTGCGGCAGGATCTGTCGCATCGGCTTGCAACAACAAAGAAGGATTAAGACCCTTAACCAAATCATGAGAAAAATCCACTGGAAAATTGACCACAAATTGCACTTTTCCAGTTTTCAAAAGGTAATTAGCTTCACCTTCAGTGGACGATGGGCTAATAAATTGAAAATAGGTTGAGTTTTCCATGCTGGTTAAAATGCGTCGACTCCAAATGGAATGATCCGCACCGACAATAGCAGTGGGCAAGTGGCGTGGGTTTAAATTAATGGCATAGCCAAACATGATGAGCTGCAACAAGGGAATGCCCACCATCATGGCAAACGTGGCCTTGTCACGACGCATTTGAATAAATTCTTTCATCATCACAGCCAGCAGGCGTGAACTGGTCCAGGTAGTCAACCTAACTCCCCATTTGTTTCTTTAACCAAGCTGATAAATGCATCCTCTAGCGTTGAGTCAATTTTCTGCCAGGAGATATCATGGTCTGTTGCCAACGCTTGCAAACCCTGTTCTATTTTATAGCTATTGAAACCACAAACATGTATTTGCCTGCCAAACAGTGCTGCCTGGGTAACCTCGCTGATTTTTTTTACTTGCTGCAGTAGCCTGGTGGTGATATCTCCTTTAATCTCCCAGGTTTTTAATTCAGTGCTGGCAATTACTTCATTAACAGTGCCTGTTACAATCAGTTCAGAATGGGCGATATAAGCTAATCGTGTACAACGTTCTGCTTCATCCATGTAGTGGGTTGTCATCAAGGTGGTAATACCTTGCTCACTCAAGGCATGGATTCTATCCCAGAACTCCCGCCTCGCAATCGGGTCAATTCCCGCTGTGGGTTCATCTAGTAGTAATAAATCAGGTTCATGTAATAAACAAGCTGCTAATGCCATGCGCTGCTTCCAACCACCCGAAAGCTCATCCGCCAATTGATTTCGACGCGTAGTTAATTCAAATTGCCGCATGATTTCCGTAACACGCGCTTTTCGATTATCAAGGCTATAAACGCTGGCAATAAAATTTAAATTTTCTTCAACACTAAGATCAGTATAGAAACTAAATTTTTGTGTCATGTAGCCAACATGTTGCTTTATTTTCGCAGACTCGGTAAGAATGTTATAGCCTAAACACGTACCATGACCCGAATCTGGCGTAAGCAATCCGCATAACATACGAATCGTTGTGGTTTTACCGCTGCCATTTGGTCCTAAAAATCCAAAAACCTCGCCTTTCTTAACAAGTAAATCAATATCATGAACCACCACCCGACCATTGAATGATTTTCGCAAATCAGTCACATCAATAACGGCGTCATTGTCCATGATCACTACCAGTAATCATAACAGGTTGACCTGGTTTAAATTTAGCGGGACTCTTAATAGCCGCTTTCAGGCGAAAAACCAGTTTATCCATGTTTTCCCGGCTATAAACCAGCGGCGGGATGTATTCAACTTTAGGAGAAATGTAATTAATCACTGCCTGATTGCCTTCACCACAACCATCACAAGTGAACGAAAGTGTTTGATCAAGGTGAAATCGATTAATGACGCCGACTGGTACGAAAAACTCAATCCGCCTGTTCTTAGCCGGTAATATAGCAACAACCGGCTGCCTGTTGACGAACTCCCCTTTACGAAAATAAGTATCAAAGACTACACCATCAACAGGAGCATACACACTTTTTTGTGCCAGTTGCCACTTGGCCTGTTTTAGCTTTGCTATCAATCCATCAATTTTTGCTTGCTGCGCATTAATTTGCTCCTGCCGGCTGCCTTGCATGGCTAATTCTAAATTAGATTGATATTGTGCCTTCAAGTGTTGTAATTCTTCAAGACGCGCCTCTGTCTCATCTAATGTGTCCTTATCCGTGGCATTTTTATTGTATAATTTCTGGTATCGTTGAACACGGATTTGCGCTAACTCCAATTGGGCTTCAACTTGTTCAATTTGCTTTTGGATAGCGGTAATTTCAGGCACGCGCCTTGGTTTTTTCAAATCTTCATAGATTTTTTTTGCCTGTAACAATTCAGCCTCACTTTCCTCCACTACAATGGCTTCCGGATTTTTATCCAATCGGTACAGTAAATCACCTTTTTTAACTTCCTGGCCACGATTAACCATTCTATCAACCAATACACCGGAGTAAGGTGAGGCAAGAAAAATAGTCTCCCCTTCAACGTAACCCTGGTAACGCTGCTCATCTGACTGGCTACAGGAAAGCAGATTAACAATCATAAATAAAAAAGGTAAGCATTTGATTTTCATTGATGATTTATTAATAGGAAATGATTTACATAGTATATACCTGTTACAAGGAATTTTCAGAAGGGTATTTCAGGCAAAAAAAAAGCGGCTGATAGCCGCTTTTAGGAATAAAATCCTGGCAATGACCTACTTTCACATGGGGAAACCCCACACTATCATCGGCGCGCGTTTGTTTCACTTCTGAGTTCGG